>Ga0302324_100008139_pt1 | contig 22157 bp, 17 predicted proteins | sample Palsa_T0_1_FD_201949 | JGI IMG/M metagenome (GOLD analysis project Ga0302324, IMG submission 201949) | Peat permafrost microbial communities from Stordalen Mire near Abisko, Sweden - Palsa_T0_1 | ecosystem: Environmental > Terrestrial > Soil > Palsa > Peat permafrost | place: Sweden: Abisko...
CTTCCGTGAGGCAACGGCCTAGTCGGCGCCCGACAATCCGTTTATCCCCAGCAATATCCCACAAAACCAAACACGGATTCTAGTTGGCGCTGACCACGGATTCTAATCGGCGCTGGACAAGGCGACCGCAAACGTTAGGTATTCTGCCGGCTTTTGTCCAATGAAGTCGGCCCTCCTAATGAAAACATACGATTCCTTGATCAAAGGCCATCCTAGTGCGCTTGTGCGGTCAGCTGTTCTTGGGGCTTTGCTATGCTTCGGAACAAACATTCCTTGCAATGCTGCGCCGACCATCTCATCGCAACCCGTCTCCTACAGCGTCAATGCAGGAAACGGAATCACGTTGTCCGTCATGGCTACGGGCACCGGCACCCTTACCTACCAATGGTACCATTTTGGAGCGCCGATCTCAAATGCGGCAAACTCGAGTGCGACGACCTCGAGCTATGCAGTTTACACGCCGCCGCACTTCTTCACCTCGCCTATCGACTCCGGTGCATACTACGTCACGGTCACAGATTCGACCGGTACAACCACCAGCCAAGAGGCGGATGTCCTATTCGGAGGCAACCTTGGCTTGGTGGAAAGTGATATAACGTTCGAGGCGTTTTCTGCTGGTGTCGGGACACTTTCGCCGGGGTTTGTCGTTAGCGAGTTTGGATCGGCTTTCAGCTCGCTAGGCGCAAATGATCCTATTTCTGGCGTCCTTGCGACGTCATCGATCGGGGCCGGGCAAGCGGGTTATATTGGCGGCGCCGGCACAACGTCTACCTTGACGGCTGCCGCCGGGACATTCGCGGTTAGCTTGTTTCCAGGTTACGGGGGTGAGTCCTCGGTAAACGTGACGAATTCCGGCAACCCAATTGTGCAGTTTGACGTTGATCTATCCATCGCCCGAAACGGCGGTACGAACCAGCAGTCCTTTGAGTTCAAAATCTATGACGCTTTAAGCCCGGTTCCGAGCGATAGCTTCGCCTATCATTCCATCGTCGACTTTGATCCGAGCGGCCATGTCTACGTTCAGGATAATCAGGATTCGGCGCCAATCGATTCGGGCGTCACGATTAACTCCAACGATGTCTGCCACTTAACGATAAGCGTGAATTATAGCACAGCGACTTGGTCTGCATCCTTAGACGATGTTACAAGTGGGCAGATTTCGGCCTTGGCGGCGAACCGCGCAATAAATGTGAGCGGGTATACCTTGAGTGGCTGGACCTCCATAGCGGACGGATGGGCTAATATCGGCTGCTACGCGGTGACAGCCTCTTCCACGAATAACGGCTTTGCCGACAGGATGGTCTTTGACAACTACGTGGTCAATCAAGTCGGGGCGACGCCGCCGCCGCCATCATCGGTCGTGAATTATCCCACTCCTCCCTCCACGCCCTACTCATTCACGACGCTTGCGGGAAAGGGCGATTTGGGCAGCGCCAATGGCACCGGAGCGGCCGCGAGCTTCAACGATCCGCAGGGGACCGCAGTCGACAGCAACGGCAACGTATTCGTAGCAGATTCCGAAAATTATATCGTCCGCATGATCACCCCGGCCGGGGTAGTATCGACCCTGGCGGGGACCGCTGGCGTATCGGGAAGCATGGACGGCACGGGCCCTGCAGCACAGTTCGGGTATTTGACCGGCATAACCGTGGACGAAAGCGGCAACGTATTTGTGAGCGACTTAAGCAACTACACAATACGCAAGATTACGCCTGCGGGGGTCGTGACGACGTTTGCGGGGACCACTGGCGTGCCTGGCAGCCTCGACGGCATTGGAACTGCCGCTATGTTCCTACTTCCGGAAGGATTAGCGGTCGATGGCAATGGGAATCTCTTTGTCGGCGATTCTACGGGCGATGTAATTCGAAAGATTACCCCGTCGGGCGTGGTGACCACGTTTGCCGGAACTCCGGGATTCGAGGGCAGCGCGGACGGTACGGGTTCAGCTGCGCAGTTCTACGGCCCCGACGGGGTGGCAGTAGACGCAAGCAACAATATTTATGTCGCAGACGGACAAAATTACACCATACGTAAAATCACACAAGCGGGAGCGGTAACCACATTTGCTGGAACGGCAGGCAACTTCGGAAGCGCAAACGGCACGGGTCCTTCAGCTTCGTTCGGCTACATATCGGGCATAGCTGCCGGGCCTGGCGGCAATATTTTTGCTTCTGATACCGACAATGAATTAATCCGAGAAATCACTTCAACAGGAGTGGTAACAACGCTTGCCGGTGATAACGGCATGAGCGGTGATGTGGACGCCACGGCAACCGCAGCGCAATTCAATCAACCAGATGGCTTGGCAGCTGACAGCAGCGGAAACCTCTATGTTGCCGACTCCGGCAACAACGTAATCCGGGAGATCACGCAGGCGGGCGTTGTTACGACGTTTGCCGGCACGGGCCCGTACGTAGGCGATATGAATGGACCTGGCGTCGTCGCGCTTTTTAATTTCCCCTCCGGTGTCGCCGTCGATGGAAGCGGCAATGTCTATGTGGCCGATTCCGGGAACAGCCTCATTCGCCAGATCAACGCGAGCGGCGTCGTGAGCAATTTTGCGCCTCTGACCGGCAATTACATTGCGGCCGACGCGAGCGGAAACGTGTATGAGGCCACAGCACCGACGATCATCAAGATCGCCCCGGGAGGGGCCGTTTCGACGCTGGCCGGCGGGGGGCCCGGAGCTTATGTGAACGCAACGGGTACCGCAGCGGCATTCGGGGGCTTCTTTACCGCAGTCGCGTCGGACCCGAGCGGGAATGTGTATGTCGCCGATGACGAAAACAATGCGATCCGCAAGATCACGCCCCTGGGCGTCGTAACCACGCTCGCAGGTACGGCGCCCGACGGCTCGATCATCGGGACCGGTTTCAATATGTCATTCGGTTACATCTTTTCGCTGGCCGCCGACAGCAGCGGGAACGTCTACGTCAACAACTACTCGTTTGTGTACAGGGTCGACCAGACGGGTACGGCCACGTTGCTGGCGACGGCGGGGGCATATCTGACGTTTAGTCCGTATCCTGGGACGGCCGTTGACGGCCTCGGAAATGTTTTTCTCACGGGCCAGCAGGGCAACATCTGGAGAATCGATCCGAGCGGAACGCTCACGATCATTGCGGGCCCCCCGAATGGAGGCACCGGCTTCGTGGACGGCACCGGCGCATCGGTTCGTTTCGGCTACATGAATGGAATCGCAGCCGACGCGAGCGGGAATGTGTACGTGGCCGATACGGGCAACAACGCGATTCGGATGGGATTTCCCGCATCCTCGACGCCGACGCCTACGCCAACAGCCACCCCGACCCCCACGCCGACGCCCACGGCGGTCCAGGCTCCCACGCCGACACAAACGCCGACCCCGACTCCTACCCCAACGTCCGCGCCGTCGCCAACGCCTATTCTTTCCCCGACTCCTACGCCGGCACCAACGCCAACCCCTACGCCGACACAGACACCGGCACCAACACCTATTCCGACGCCGACAACAAGTCCAGCGGTTGCACCGGCAATTGTAAGCCAACCTGCGCCTGAAATGGTGAACACAGGCGCGAACGCGGCCTTTTGGGCAGCAGCAACAGGGTCGCCGCAACCCACGTTTCAGTGGTTTTTCAACGGCGCGCCAATTTCCGGTGCAACGAGTGCATTGCTGCTGGAAGAAAACGTCCAGGCATCCAACGCTGGCCTGTATACCGTGAGGATCACCAATGCCGCGGGCACGGTGACCAGCAACGCGGCTGCGCTCGCGGTCAACGCCAACGGCACTGGCAATCCCCTGAGTTTTGGCATCCAGCCTTCCTCTCAGACGATAGCAGGCGGCAGCACAGTCGTCTTCAATGTATCGACTGGGGTGACAGGGAACACGCCGTCGTCGGCAAGAAGCGCAGCCTCGGTCACCTCGTGGCACACGGAGGCGCTCCAAATCGCCGGCGCCATAACCTACCAGTGGTTCTGGAACGGTGCCCCAATATCGGGAGCCACGGACTCTAAGTTAGTCATACACAATGCAACTCCGGTGGACGATGGAAACTACACCTGTCTCGCGACTGGCGCCTCGGGCACCGTGGAGAGCAATACTGCGAAGCTCGATGTGGTGAGCAGCACGAACCCGGGCCGGCTCATCAACATTTCCTGCCGCGCCGACGTGGGGACGGGCGCAAACCAGCTGATTGCGGGATATGTCGTAGGAGGGCAGGGTACCTCGGGCACCGAACCGCTGTTGATCCGCGCCTCCGGCCCCGCCCTCGTTCCGTTTGGCGTGACCGGCGCGCTCCCTGACCCGCAATTGACGCTCAACAACTCAAGCGGCGTTATCGCAAACAACGATGGCTGGGGCGGCAATGCCCAGATCGCTTCAACCGCAACGGTGGTCGGTGCCTTCGCGTGGAATGTTACTTCAAGTCACGACTCGGCGTTGCTCGAGGCATTGCCAGGGGGTGCTTATACCGCTCAGGTCACGGGAGCCAGCGGCGATACTGGTGTCACGCTGGCCGAGGTCTATGATGTCACGCCGACGGGCAGCTACTCGCTGGCTTCGCCGCGCTTGATCAATATCTCCGCAAGAGTCCAAGTGGGCACCGGTGGCAATATCCTTATTGCCGGATTTGTAATCGGCGGGACAACATCCAAGACCGTACTTATCCGAGCTTCGGGCCCGGCGCTCGTTCCCTTTGGAGTCACGGGGACGCTGCCGGATCCCCAGCTCCAGCTTTACTCCGACTCTACCGTGCTCGAAAGCAATGATGGATGGGGCGGCGACGCCCAGATTGCCGCCACAGCCGCCACCGTTGGAGCATTTTCCTGGGGAACCTCCGCCACGCCCGATTCCGCGATTCTCGTCACCTTGCCTCCCGGGGCATACACTGCTCAGGTTTCAGGGGCGAGTGGTGACACAGGTATCGCCCTAGTTGAGATTTATGACGTGCCATGATTCGTGCCAGGAGAAGTCCTTCAATTAGTTAGCGCCTCAAAGGTTGCCCAGAGCGGTAGAGTTTGCAACGGATTGTGTCCTATGATGACGGCGAGCCATTCTCATATTACCAGTATTGGCATGCTACTTGTATATTTATTGGCATGCGCCCCTATCGTCCAAGCCGACGACGACCAGCCGAGTTTTGCGACTTTGATGCAAAGCGCTAACGATGGGAACGCAGAGGCGCAATTCAAGGTCGGCCAGATGTTCGAGCTTTCGAAGGCTCTACCGACAGCGATCTCATGGTACGTCAAGGCTGCAGAACAGAAGTATGAGCCGGCGGCGACCCAACTTTTCACGATCTACGGTTCGGGCGCCGGAGTCACTCAGGACCTAGCCGAGTCGGTGAAGTGGGCAAGAGTCTCCGCTGGACTGGGGAATAATCTTTGCCAGTTCGTTTTGGGCGTGGCGTATCTCGAGGGCACAGGTGTCGAAAAGGACCCGGCGCAGGCGGCAATCTGGTTTAAGCGAGCTGCTGACGGCGGCCGAGTAGAGGCACAGATCGCGCTGGCGAATCTGTATGCGAGTGGGACAGGGGTCTCTAGAAATCAGGCTGAGGCTGAGAAGTTGTACCTCAAGGCGTACAGCATGGGCTCGGTTGAGGCGGCTCACTGTCTCGGCGAAATGTATCTCACTGGGCCGGTTGCCGACAAAGCGAAGGCGATCGAGTGGCTACATAAGGCCGCTGACCATGGTTTTCTTGTCGCCCAAAATTCACTCTACGGGGTGTTTGATTCCTATTCTGATTCTGCACTCAAATCAGCTGCGGATGCTGGCGACAAAGAGGCAGCTTTTGTCTTAGGCCGAAGGCTCATGAAAGGGGATCCCGCTGCGGCTCTGCGTATCTTCCTCGCTTCCGCCAACGAAGGACCTGCCTTATTGCAATTCACGCTTGGTTTGATGTACTTGAACGGGTTGGGAATTGCCCCGAATCCAGCCGAGGGAATGGGATGGATTCGAATGGCAAGGGACCAGGGATTCGAACCTGCAAAGCAAATGGTCGGTCCCTAAGAATTGCGTTGGCTGTTTAAATCTTTCTCGCCTGGACAGAGCAGGTTTTAACTTAAAGAGGTAGCTTCAGGAAGGGAAAGCGCTGCAGTGCGGAGGAGAAAGTCCGCATCCTGAGGGAGGTGGACGCAGGCAAGAGCATTGTGGACATCTGCCGCGAAAAGGAACTCGATTCTGGGCCGGCCAAAAGTTACACACAGAGTTACACAATCTGTGATCATTTTAGGATGTTCTAGAATGTTTTCCCTAGATATATGGCGTTTCGCCCAAGCATGAAAACACAGATGGGGTTCGAGTCCCTTTTCGGGCGCAATTGATGGGCAACCGTTTACAACTGGGCGAAAGTTTTTTAAATTCTACATTTTTTTTTACACCCCTCGGCGATTTGTTGCACCGCACGCGAAATCAATACGACGCGCATTTCGACTCACAGTTTGGGAAAGACGTTTGTTTGCTGCGTCTATTCAGCTTCCGGCAATGATCCGATCAGGACCCTGCGCGACGTCGGCCACTCGTCGCCGATCACCGCTAGCCACCTCGAGACAGACGCCCCCGACCTCGACCGCATGGTCCTCACTTTAGACGCTTGATTCGTCTCCGGAATGCACCGCTACCCAGGCTGAAAAACCATGTTCAAAGTTGGCGAAAGATCTGCCGACCTCCCCAATTGAAAACAGGGCCAGTCAAAATCTCTGGGTGAGCGTCAACTCGCCCTGGGTTCCCGGGTCCGCGGCAATCGACTGTACGGCGCCTGCTAGACGTCGAGGTCGGCGCCAACTAGAACCCGTGTCCGATTGAGCGGGATTTGCGGATGGGGCCGGCCTGCGTGAGCGGTAATGCTTGGGGCTCTTACGCACGCCCCATGATCACCCCGGCTCAACACAGGCAACTCGTGAAGCAATATCAATCGAACGGCGGCGTGGTCAGCCACGCTGCCATGAAGGCAAACATGCACCCGGAGACGGCAGCGCGCTATTTGAAGGCGAACGCCAGTCCCGAAGAGATCCAACAGCAGCGTGGGCCGCGGGCGTACCGAACCCGGCCCGATCCGTTGAAGGACGTCATGCCAGAGGCGGTGCGCTATCTGGAAGCGGCCCCGGAGATCGAGGTGAAGGGGCTGCTGGCGCACCTGAAGGCTTCCAAGCCGGAGTTGGCGGGAACCATCGCTCTGCGGACTTTCCAGAGGGGCGTAAAGGTGTGGAGGGCACTGAACGGCCCGCCGAAGGAAGTATTCTTTCCCCAGGCACACGAGCCAGGACGGGCCGCCCAGTTCGACTGGAAACGAGCCTCTGAACTCGGGATCACGATCGCCGGCGTACCCTTCGAGCATTTGCTCGGCCATTTCGTGCTGCCGGGCAGCAACTGGCAGCGTGCGAGCATTTGCTTTTCGGAGTCGTTTGTTTCCCTCAAAGCCGGGGTGCAAGCCGCGTACTGGGCCCTGGGCGGCGTGACCTTCGAGCTGTGGACCGACAACTCTTCGACTGCGACCCACACGATCAAACGCGGCAGCGATGAGCGCACGTTCAACGAGGCCTACGCCGCCTTCTGTCGCCACCTGAAGTCCGAACCGCACACCATTAACATCGCCTGTCCAAACGAGCAGGGCGACGTGGAGACTGCCCACCGGCATCTGATTCGCCGGATCAAAACCCATCTGGCGATCCGCGGTTCAAGCGACTTCTGCGACCAAGGCACCTACCAGGCCTTCATTGACGCCGTGTGCGACGGAGCCAACGCGCTGCGCAAAGACAAGGTGGCCGAGGAGATCGCCCGCTTGCGCCCGCTTCCGGCCAGCCGATATCCCGAGAGTGAACAGGTCGCAGCGAGCGTCTCCAGCGGCTCGACGGTGCGGGTCAAGAAGCACACGTACTCCGTGCCGGCCGCGCTGATCGGCCTCAAGCTCGACGCGCACGTGGGCGAGAGCGAGGTGCGCTTCACCTACGAAGGCCGCGAGGTCTGCCGGTTTCCCCGGCTGCAGGGCGAAAAACCCCGCATCGACTACCGCCACGTGATCACGTGGCTCGTGCGCAAGCCCGGGGCTTTCCGTGGCTACATCTACCGGGAAGAGCTGTTTCCTACGGTCGTCTTCCGCCAGGCCTATGATCGGCTGCACACCGAGGACGATCGCCGCGCCGACGCCCGCTATCTTCAACTCCTTGAGCTCGCCGCCACCGACGGCGAAGCCGAGATAGCGGAGATCCTGGGCGCGTGCCTGCGCTCGGGCGAGGTTCCCCATCCAGACCTGGTCCGGGCTCGCATCAACGCCGCTCCGTCGGAGCCGTCGGCCATGGCACCGTTCGTCCCCGATCTCAAGGCGTACGATTCGCTCCTGCTGGAGGCCAGCGCATGAGCACCGACTCCTTGTCCATCCTGCTTCGCTCGCTCGAGCTGTCCGCGATGGAGCGCGAGTGCGAGGGCGCCCTTGTCCGCGCCGAAGCCGAGAACTGGGGCTATCGCAGGTTCCTGCTGCATTTGGCCGAGGCCGAGGTGCAGGACTGCCGCGCCCGCAAAATCGAGCGCCTGCTCAAGTCCTCGAGCCTGCCGCCCAGCGAGACCTTCGCCCGCTTCGACGAAGCCAAGATGCCGGAAAAGGCCCGCCGGATGCTGCCGACCCTCCTGTCCGGGGATTTCGTGCGCCGGGGCGACAACTTGGTCGCCGTCGGGCTGCCCGGCCGCGGCAAAACCGGCTTCTGCGCCGCCCTCGGACGCGAGCTGATCGAACGCCATCAACTGAAGGTCCTGTTCGTGCCGGCCTTCAAACTCGCTGCCCGGCTCCTCGCCGCCAAGCGCGACCTTAAACTCGTGCCGGCCTTGGCCAAACTTAACCGCTTCGATGTCGTCCTCGTCGATGAACTCGGTGGCTACGTCGATTTCAGCCAGGGCGAGGTTGATGTGCTCTTCAGCTTCTTCGGCGAACGCCACGAAAAGCAGCGCAGCGTCTTCATCACCACCAATCTCTCCTTCGGCGAATGGGATAAAGTCTTCAAAAATCCCATGACCGCCACCGCCGTCGTAGACCGCATCATTCACCGCTGCGTCCTGCTGGAGTTCCAGGGCAAGACGAGCATCCGCGAGCAGGAGGCCAAACGCCGCCTGGCCGCAGCCTGATTTCGTGCCCCGCTGCCCGAAGCAATGCGCGCCCTAAAAGGGCTCGGCCGCGCTCGGCCGCCACCAGGCCCCGGGTCCGGCCTTGTCCACCACCCCGAGCTCGAGCAACGCAACATCGATATTAAACCCACGCCCGGACAGCTCCCATGATCGGCCGACTTCTGTACCCAGTCGCCGCTCAAGATCCTCAGGGATTAACCCGAGCTTCGCAGCCGCCCCAAGCTCCTCATGCAGCGCCTTCGTTCGCTTCCAGCTCGCGTTCAGTTTCGCCTTCACCTCATCGCGCTCGCCTTCCAGCGCCTGACGCATCCGGGCCTGCTTTTTCTGCAACGCATTTGGGCTCACCACGTTGTTTAACGCCAACGCCGACATGCTGTCCAGCCGTTCGGCGCCTGCCGCTCGCTAGGAATACCGGGGCCGAAGGCCCCCTCGGCTTCGCCGAGCCTCCCCCAAAGGCATCATCCCGGCGGACCAGGCCGGCGCCTGCGGCAAGCTATGGCTCCTGTCCTCGTCGCCGGCCAAGGCATCGCAAGCGCATTCGTCAGCACCACCCCTGATTCAACACGGCCGACCACAGTAACATCTTCCGTGAGGCAACGGCCTAGTCGGCGCCCGACAATCCGTTTATCCCCAGCAATATCCCACAAAACCAAACACGGATTCTAGTTGGCGCTGACCACGGATTCTAATCGGCGCTGGACAAGGCGCGAACACCGCATGCTCAGCGTTTAACATTGAAGCCGCGATACCGACCCCGGCGGATGAAAGGGCAACGATCAGCGCCACGTGAGAACTCAGGGAATCGCGCAACGCCTGCTGCCAGCGAACAAACCGTTCCTGAAGGCGACTATCCGGGGTGTTTTCGTCCATGCGAGAAGTGGTTTTGCAAGGGGATTAACAGACCTTGGGACTTCCGTCGATCACGCCGTTTCTGAGCCGTCACCGAGGGATTTGCCTCGCGTTTGGGCCGCGTTTAGAACCGCAACGATTCCTCTTTTCTAAGGCACGGATGCTAGACCGCGCTGCCTCAGGAGTGCGGCAAGGTAGGTACGAGGCGACCTTGAATGGAAGCGCTCGCGCAAATGACGCCACCACATGGTTAGGAATGCCTCCATGCGTGCAAACTGGCTTTCGGACAGCCATTCATTGGGACATTCTTTTCTCGCCACTTCCAACGAGCCGGCATTCAACGCCAAGTCGCCAAAAATGTCGTGTATCTCCCGATCGGTCAGTCCACCCAGGATGAGATCATTTGCTTCGGCGCACGCGAAATAATCCGCAACTTTGGCGTCGGTAGCCGATGCCAAATGAATCCTGCCAAAATCGCCTGCCGGAACGTCCTCTGGCTCGCGAGCATCACCCAAGAGCGATTTGTCATGGTCAAAGTACCATAATATGCGCCTGCCGCCATCCCCTTGGCTCGCAAGCATGTTCCAAGGCTTTCGATCGCTATTAAGGAGCGCAAGGTCAAGGAGGAGAGCTCGCGCGAGACTCAGAAGTTCTTCCCTCGAATTCTGGCAAACTTGGAGCAGGAGCCGAGCTGAGTCGATCTTGGGGAGCTTGTTTCGCCCTGCGAGGTATTCGGACCCCCAGCAAAGCTGGCCGTTGATTTCCAGGATTACCCCCTCGGGCATGCGCAATCGGCTCCGCCTCGCGATCGTATAATAGACACATTCGTTCGCAATCCAAGCGGGGGATGCCCGGTGCGTCTTTGGGCACCACTGAGTTTTCGCGTAATACCTCCTGCCCTTCCCGTCGACCGCATGGATCGCCCCCTTCTTACTTGGCAACTCGGCGATCGAACATTGGGTCGCGTGGATTCTCATGGGTCTTCGACATCGAGTCGGAAGCCATTTGAATCCAAATCGTTATTCCATAAGTTTCCGACTAGCATACTAAGCAGCGAATTGATCGGCAGTCCCTGATCCTCCCAATCGGCCTGCTCACTTGAGCGCAGCAAGGCGGACAACATCGCATCGCGATCAAAGAGTTGATTCAGAAGCAAGAGACCCTGGATATACTTAGACTCATTAAGGATACCTTGCTTCTCGAGTTTGCCTTCAACTCCGGGCCTCCCCTCAAATTCGGGAACTCCGTGAACCAGATAATCGATCTCGCCGAAGGCCGTTGTCCAAAGATAGCCCGTCACCGGCGTGGGAGACGGGTGGGTCTCCCATAAAATCGGTCTGAGATTCTTCGCAACGTTCGTGAGACCAAGGAGAGAAAGATTTAACACCAAGAATGTCCTTCCCAATTCGAACTGTCCTTTCTTCACATTTTGCCGAGCCTTTTCGATCAAGGTTCCAATGACACCGCGAACCATCCCGTGCGCGTAGGGCCTTCCCGCGAACGGCTGGATGGTGGATACTGCGGTGGCGACAGGGCGTCCGATGCGCAGCTGATGCTCTATAGAAAGCCGCGCTTCGAAGCTACTCTTCAAGGCAGCCCTTATCCCCAACTCCCCGTCGACGACAGACAGGGTCTTTACCTCGAAGAACAGCTCAAGCCCGTTTTCGGTGTACTTAAAATCCGGACGACTTTCTTCGGCCTCGGCAACTCTCTCCAGTTGGACGCCGCGTTGGAGAGCCATGGAATAGAAGTGAGCTTCGCCGAGAAGCTGCAAGAACTCGTTGGTTGCGCCTGGGTCCAGCGCGAAGTTTACCTTACCGACGCGCTTTTCGAGCTTACCCACGTAATGAGCTAAAATAGGATCCGTCGCAGCTTCGGCTTCCAGCCGCTGCAAGAGACGTGTGGTGTGCGCAAGATATGGATTCGTCGCGACCCCGGAGGTCTCGGCGAGCGCTGCGACGAAATTATCTGCAAGTCCCATAAATCAGCTGTGTCTTTGGTCTAATAGAAATATGTAAATGATATCGCAGTTATGCCTTAGAAGGAAGCTTGAGGGCGTTTGTTTTGGCGAGGCGCGGGCTTTGTCGAACGGGCTTTTCCCGGAACCTATCGCAGGGAGATTCGCTAGCCCATGAGGACGAAATTCTTCCTCCAGTCGTCACGAGCTAGATTCGCGGCAAATGCATCATGGCAATCGCAACTCATTATCCAAAAATAACTTACGCACAATAATTATTATGTTAAGTAGCGAAAAGGGCCGATCCCGCCCTCGCCTCGCTCCATGTCCCCTTACCCCGGGGTCCTTTTAAATCGCCGAAATCCGGGCGTGTTCGCGCCACCGCTCACAACGAAGATCCCCAACGTAGCAATGGCCGGAATCAGGCCGGAGGAGCCGGCGTGGCCGCTTCTGATACCTGGCTTGGCTTTGATTCGGGAGCAGCGGGCTTCTTTGGTGAAACGCGCTTCTTCGGAATCTTTGGAGCCGCAGCGCGCTTAGCTGGCGTACGGTGGGCCCTGCGCTTGCGCGCAGGCTTCTTGGATGTCTGAACGAGTCCGAGGACCTTCTTGATGTTCTGGACGCTTGGCAGCGAAATCTTCAACGCCTTGGCGATCTGTGATCCGGTCTTACCCGCCTTGACGAGCTTCTTCACCCTGGCGCGGATGGCGTCGGTGATCTTGGCGCGTTTGCGGCGCTTCACAAGCGCCGACGTTTTTGCCGGGCGGCTGCGCTTTCCGCCGGCGGCGGCCTTGACCGCACGGACAAAGGGGCCGACGTCGCTGAATCCGAATTTGGCCGGCAAGCCAGCGAGCTCGCGGTTCAATCCCGAGGCGATCGAATGTTCTAGTTGCGCCACCCGGGCCTTGGCCGCAGCGAGGGCTTTGATTTTATCAGTGATCATTGGGCACGTGTACCATTGCCGCGCTCCCGGGTGCAAGATCGCTTCACGCAAGTCCAACCTCTAAGGCTCGCGTTACCTTCGCTGCCTCAGTCATATGGCAGCCGTCAAGGGTTGATGTTCTCTCCCCTACTGTTCCGAAACCATCCACCTCATCAGATTGGCTTGATCAGAGGGCGGTAGATCGTCGCGGATGGTCTTTAGCATGGCTGAAAATGCACGCAAGGTTTCGGCAGGATGGGCGGCATAGTTCTTATTGTCCGCGCACACTTGCAGAGACCCCGGATATGTTCGATTCATCGTGGTGCCCACTATCTTTAAATCCTCAGTGATCAACGCCTCGTCGACGGGCCGGGTTATCCTTTCTCCGCCCGTGAGAATAACTTTTGTCATGACACGCATCTCCATGTCCAAAGGATAGTCTGGAAGGACAGCCAGCAAACTCGGTTGTTCTGACGCATCGTGCCCCAGCATTATTTCGCAGGCTTCCATTGGGTGGGTGTCGGTATAGCGCTCGCATAGGAAGATCCAGAAGTTGAGTAGGTCAACCAACGCCTCGTCAGAGGCGTATGGGAACAACCCGGAAATCTTCTTCATCAAGACGCTCCTCCCGCGCGCCTCGACGGCTCCCTCCGGCAGGCCTTCCATGACGGCTTCGCGCAGCGCCATGCATATTTCCTTGAACGCCTCCGGGTCGACCTGGTTCAGGGCGCCGTAGGCGCCAATGGCCAGCATCTGCTTCTCCAGGGTCTGAAATGACCGGATGGTGGCGCTCGACACACCGAATCGCTCACCGTGTGTGGGAGCCTGGATCACGCCCGCCTCCAGAAGCTCGGCAATGGTGGGATACCACATCTCCGAACTGGGCGTCCGGCTAATACGTTCAGCGAACTCTTTTTTCACGCCAGCAGCCTCCACAGCCTTCTCGACATCGGCATTTTCCTTGGCCAATTCCTCAGCTGGCATTCCTGGAAAGGAACCCGCGTGAAAGCCAATTTTGGCTCCGACATAGGCAAAGCGGCGTTCCCCCGAGAGGAACACCAACGTCGCGGCGCTTAGGCATTGGCCGGATACGAAAGTTGTCATGTGCCGCGCGGCAACGATCGCGCCAATCTTATGCGCCTCATAGATGCGTCCGCCATAGCTGTCGATTTGCAGTATCTTCACCGCCGGAGTTTTCTCGAGAAACGCTCGGAACTCCTCCGAGCAGCCGGCCGGCAGCGCCCCACTTAATTCGATCTCCTTTCCCGAAGGGAGCAATTCAAGATGCATCTGCCCCAGTTCAGGATCGCCCCGCAAAATCTGCATCTCCTCCACGGACTGAGGCCATAGATTCGCCACCACCGTCTTCGTCGTGCCAATGACGAGCACGACTATCCCGATCCAACCCCAGACGGTCCCGGCCGCCGACTCCCCAGAACGCATGTGTTCCCTCAGGGACCTGTAGAAGCCGACAACCTGCCAAACCGTGATCACCCCGAGGGCGAGGAAGCTTCCGAGGATTATGGCGGCGAGCGGGCGTAACGGAATGTCTGCTCCAGGCAGCAAACTCATAACAGCCATCGCAAGCAAACTTACGCCAAAAACATTCATCCAGTAGCTCCTGGCGAGTGACAGCTCCCCTCGCCAATGGCGCACGAGATAGTTTGCGCTCTCCTGGCTCTGTTCCACTTCTGGCTCCGTTACATTTGCCAAGAGAGGCGGGAAGCCACCTCCATTGACCGGCGGCGATGGCGCGATGAGAGGAGGAGGTGTGCCGAAAAGAAGGTCGGCGAGATCGGTGGCCTTCGCGGCTGCCCATGCAGGCATGTCTTTGCACCAGACAAGTGTTTCCGGCCCCACATCCTGTGCCGCGAGATCGCTTCCGCGATACGGCCCAGATCTTTGCCCTTCGTGGGCGATATACCACTCCCTATCGGCGGCATTCATGATCAGGGCTCGTCTCCGTATTTATTGGGACCGTACGTCCCGCTCAGAATGAGGAGGGCAAGACAGATAATTGGGATTAGGAAGATCGGCGCCAGCCAGGCGGATGCATTGAAGTCGTGCACGCGCTTGGCCGCAGTGACCAAGAGAAAGTACAAACAGAAAAGGAAAATGACACCCGAAATCTGCTTGCTGTAAGGCTCAATGACGGTCGCCAACGCTACGATCACCATCGCGCCGAAAAGCTGTCGCCCGAGCCAAGACATCCGGCCGATTCTGCCTTCAAAGGACAGGTATTCCTGAAAAACCCCCACCGGCGGATCCCTCAATTCAGCATCTAAACCTGCCGGCGTTGCAGTGCCGCGCGGCAGTGGTGGAGGTTCGTTCCATCCGCCGGCCGCCAGAGCCCCCGGCAATGGCGGCGGCGTGTCCGGCCAGAGCGCGCTCAAAGGGGTTTCTATAGCCGGCGCCCACTGCGGCATGCCTTTGCACCAGACGAGCGTATCGTGTTTAATGAAACCCGAGTGAGACGCCATCAAGATGGCCTGGCGGCTTTCAGGCCCAACCTTCTTCGAATCGCGGACATAGAACCAGTATTCAGGCGCGTTTCGTTGTGCAGCGTCGATTTGTTTCGTCTGTTTGGGGATTAAAGAGTGCGCGATGAAACCCAGCCTGAGAACGCTAATGAGAAACCCACCAGCAAAAAGCGGAAAGTCCCCAGCCGGCAGCATTGATTAGGGTGAGCCAGAGGACGAACACCCACGATGCGACACATTGACGGCGCTAAGCCTTTTCCTTCGCGATCACGCCTTCCGCAAATTCGAGAATTTGCCTCACACCTTCTTGCCCATCGTTCTTTTTCCCTTTTCCCGACGAGCCAAGAGAGGCAAACGGATGGTCATGAGGCACGAATGCCACTGGTTCTACTTTCCCGATAGAGCCACTTACCTCTAACAAGGATACCTCAATACCCGGGTACTTATCTTCAATCTTATTTGCGACACGCAACACGCGCTCTTTCGAATCCGAATTAAACGACAACTCGATCTTGCATCGTTTGAAATACAAAAATTTCATTTCAGTTATCCGATAGCCATAAGTTAACTCCAGAACGCCACATTGATTCGAGCTGAGACAAGGTGTACGGACCGCGTTCGACGCCCTTCTGTTGAAAGAGAAAATGGCTTACTTTAGCGACCATCGATTTGTTCTTCAAGAAGCAGCCATTGGCATTGGGCTGCGTTTGCATTCACGGACCGCATAATTTGTAGAGAGAATGGTGAGTATGTAACATGGGAATGACACATCAAAGCCAGTTCCAATACTTATGAGCAAATCACCGCCCCCCCACGTTCCAGCGACTCCGATAATCAGAGTATAAATCGCGACTGCACACAATGATCGAAGGGATGCTTTTAATAACAATCGATTCACGCCGGTTTTCCTAAACTGTCGAACAACGTCCAGCTTCCTCGTCGAGACAAACGTTACGATTCCCGCGGCGAACATCAGCAAAGGAAGAAAGTTCGCCTCGTTGCGTCCCGCTCTCTTCATCATAGTCACACTTGCGAACGTGGATGAAAATAGGATCATGAACAACGCTCCGACAACCGCTTGTATACGCCATGATTTCAGCTTGCTCTCAAACCAAAGCAAATGAGGTGCCGGAGATACCTTTTGAGGACCTTCCGCGGTTGCGGTGAATGAATTAGAGGCGGCTAGTAGTGGTGGGCTGTCTGCAATTGGTATGGGTGGCGGCGTTCCGGAGACAAGGACCGCCATAGGAGTCTCTCTAGCTGCACACCATTGCTTCATACCTTGGGTCCAAACCAAGGTGCCTAATTTGATCTCCCCTTTTTCCACAGCTATCCGTAAAGCGTCGCCGCGAAGAGGTCCGCAGCGTATGCCTTCTCTTGCGTAGAACCAATCCGTTTGATCATTTACCACTGCACTTCACAGCATAGGCAAAGCCTCCGTTGTGCACCAGTCCGAAAGACCTTGTTACCTCAAGTCACTATCCCCATCTGTGGCGGGGGTATTCGCGGCCGGAAGTCCATGACCACGTTCCAAGCGGACTCCGCTATCTCCGAGGCGTGCGGCCCACAGACCGAGCAAATGAGTTCAGGCAGCGTTGCGTTGGATTGGGAATTCAAGGCGTAACCCTACACAGCTATCGATATGCTTGGGCCGAACGCGCGAAGGTAGCGGGATATCCGGAACGATTCGCCCAGCTGGCCTTGGGGCACAGCAGCAAAGCCGTGCACCGGGCTTATGCCAAGAATGCGCAAGTGACACTTCCGCCGTTGGAAGAATACGAAGAGAATATCACTGCAATTTCGACATTCCCGGCGCCCCAATTCGGCGCCATTGGCAGGTAAGCGAAATTCTTACCCGATATCGCAAAACAACATGTGTTGGTAGCCCTTGACCTAGAATATGATCCGAGCCATAGGTATGCCCATCCGGATCCCATAAATCATGATACCGTATGAGACACTGTGCAGGCTGATCACAGCTTGTGATTTCGCGACATTCAGGCAGGTCGCGGCTCTCTATCTGAGGCTTTGCGGCTTCAAAGACGTCTCGATTACAGATGGGTGGAATGATGGAGGAAGTGACCTTCGTGTGTGCATCCAGCCGCCGAACAGCGCCAACGTGGCAGTTCAGACTTCAGTAGAATTCGACTGGAAGGCAAAGGCTCAAGAAGATGCAATTAAAGCTAAGACCAAGCTTAAGACAGATCGCTTCCTTTTCATAACCTCTCGTCGAGCTTCGAATGTGCAGTTTGAGCAACTTGCTGAGGTTCTTTTAAGGGATCATAATATTTACTGTCTTCGCGCTGATTGCCAATCAATCGCAAGCAAGTTTGTAGAATCCGCAACACCCGCGCAGGTCGCTGAAGTGCTCGGCGTCCCCGTCGTTTCAAGTGGATCCCCCATCGACCCTGCCACGCTCGTTAGACAAGAGGCAATCGCTTCATTCACATTCTTCAGCCCCGAATCCTTAGATTTCCGCAAAACTGTCCTCGATAGAACAGTAATATCGGCGATAAGGGTGTTGAAAGAGGATGCTAGTCGGGACCACATAATAGAAAAAACTAAGAACAGCCTCGGATTATCGGATGAACAGGGCGGCCTCGCTTCTGGGGCAGTTGACCGTCTTCTACAGCGAGGAGAAATCGCTCCAGGCAAATTCTTTACACTCGCCCCTCACATTGCTTCAGCCCACCAGCTAGCTGAGAACACGTTTGCAGCAAGTCGCGAAACCCTAGAAGACGCCATCACAACAATTCTAGCGGAGTTGGGCACCGTGGTGTCCCGCAATGGAGAACTGGTTCCTGCTGTGATGAATGGATTGGGGGCATTGCTGATATCGACAGCCCATTCCGCCTCCAAAGGACTATCCGACTCTCAATATGTCTCTGAATTCCAGCGCACGGTCCGTGAAAAGATCAGATCTTTGCATTCCATGTTAGATTCGTTCGGCATTCCAACAGGAAATGTTAGAAATACTTTGTTGGAGAAAATCATATATGTCGCCGAAGGTTCGGTTTTCGGCCGAGCGCTGATGAGCGGCGAGCTCTTCATACATCTGGTTTCACAGACGCCGTCACAATTTTTCCTCGCCCTAAATGGACAATCGAAAGCCAAGGTCGTTTTGGATGCAAGCGTCGCCATTCCTTACTATTGCTGCGCATTATTTGAGAATACCAACAGGAAATTCTTCGGATCTTCGTTCGCCGCGGTTTCACAAAGCACCAGGCTCGGCTGCACTTTGTTATTGCCAACAGGATATTTTAGCGAGGTTGCCGGACACCTACGCCTCGCTTATGACCGGTATCGCGATCTTATCGGCACAGATCCTGACCTTGCATATTCAGAAAATGCGTTTGTGGCTTATTATTCTCAGATCTCGTCGCGACCGGACTGCCCTAATTTCAATGAATACTTGAGACTCCTGGGGTTCGATCTAGTTGGATATAAGGCCGGAAAATTCGGCGTTAATGAGCCTGCGCTACGAAGAACGTTCGAAAAGCTTGGAGTTGAAGTTGCCCGACTGACTGGAATTAATAGGGAATCGCGGATTGCCGCACAGAGGGAGATGACCTTCCTGATAAAAGAAAATTCCCTCGAACGCCATACTTTAACTGTCGATCACGACATTGAGATGTTGGCGTTTCTTAGACAGGGCGACTGGCCAGCGGACCTACAACTAATATTGTGCACGTGGGATTCCATCCACCTTAAGGCCTACGAATCGGCAGGATCACCAGGCTGGACTACAGTTTCCCCAAGTGTTCTTACGGACTTAATGACGCTCGTGTCGCGACGGACCGACGATTTGACAACGCCATCAGTGATCGCTGCGTATATTCATGAGGAGACTTCAAGAAATGGCGGGAAATTGCTGGATACCCTAGCACGAATAGAAAAAGGTGGATTACATACCGCTGTACTAATCGATAAGGCAAGACGCTTTAAGGACCGTTATCTGAGAAAAGTGGACTACCAGCTCGACACCAAAACAATCTCGCTTGCATGGGAGAGATGGAAAAAAGAACAATAGTTGGACCGACGCCAATTCTTGATTCCTTAGCACACCGGACATGCCCATCCGCGTACAGCGTGAGCTCCCTGCCTCCACACTTGGTTTTTGTTGTCGTAGGCCATCATTCTTTAGGTATTGGTCGCCGTCACGAGCGGCGTCCCGAAAAGCCGGCACCAGGATAGAACGCAATTTTCTTGGATCCGGGGGATAGTCGAGGCACCGGCCCACCAATCGTTCGCAATCGCGACTACCACAGTCGGCCGAGCCGCCATCGAGAACAAGATGGGCCAAACAATCACTTGCTCATAACAAATGAGCACCGCCGCGCGCTCGCCGGCCACGTCCACCACGGGGTTTTCAAACCAATAGGCGTCCGTCCCGTTACTCGCCCACGGCCGCCACATGGTTAGCGGCACAGGCATTCTCTGCCGATAAATGATCTTCGAACCCGTCCGATTTACGGAAAGAAGGATGTTCTCCGACCGACCGTCACCCTCCCCTATCTCAGCACCCAGGAGCACGGTTTTATCGCCACTCGATGCCAGCCCTTCTTTCCAAAACGCCTCTGGCACCTCAAACCACAACCCACCGATTGATTCGGGGAGGACGATCACCCGGCCAGGGGTTGCTGCCGCAAGCTTGGGTAGCGTCATCGCCCGCATTAGATCTCGCCCAGAATCGACCTCCCCGTGTCCAAATGGCTCTTTCGTGTCCAACCCTTGCCACCCGGGGAGACTTTTAGCCGGCCTCTCGGCCACGCCAGCCCACAAAACGAGCAATAGGGGGCTAATGGCCAACCACCCTTTGGGCACGAGAGCCAGCCCCATGGCCACGAACACCGTCCCAGCAATGCCTAGCCAGCCCCAGCCAGGGAATAGGGCTCCAGCGGCGTTTATCGGGTGTACCCAGCCGAGGACCCCTATCGGCGGGAGGGCCGTCAAAATCAAGGGAAACGGCATCCACCACGGCCGCGCCGCCTTTGTCGGCTTCCAAGACCAGGCCCAGGTTGCCGCCACGACTAGCGCCGCCACTACCCACAGGAGCACCCCGAGGGCTAGGAAGGTCCCGTAAAAGGTCATTACGCCGCCAGGCAGCCCCCGCGTCGCCCCAAGTTGGTAGCCGAGGACAACTAGGCCTGCGACCCAGCGCGACTCCGCCGCCGCCCACAACGCCGGCATGAGGAGTGCGAGGGCTATTGCGGGGTATGGGCCGACCCAAGCCAGGATCCCAACAACGGCACCCCATAAGATTAGCAGTTTCTGGGCCCGAATTGCCGCTACCATGTGAGAACGGGTCTTAAGCGGCCTTCGATAAAGGCCGTCGGCACAGCCCCGAAATACCTCGAATCGAAGCTCCGATCGCTGAAATCCGACATCACCCATACCTCGCCAGGCCGCACCAAGCCCCCGATCGCCTCATGCGGCAGAAGCCGTCCGCCCGAATCGACCTCCCGCACCAGGCTATTGACGAGCTCGTGGCCATTGACGGAGACCATTGCGGATACGTCTACGCGATCACCTTCGACCGCGACCACTCGTTTGATGAGCCGGATAACAGCGTCCTTCCCGGCCACCTCGCGGACATAGCCCCGCCTTTCCGCCAGCCTGAAAGCTTTGCGATCGGCAACGACGTCGATCAGCACCAGGTCGCCCCGCCTCCATTGGCCTTTCGATAGGCGGTACAAACCGATCGGGTACGACGCCGTTCTATTCCACCGGAGTCCCACCGCCCAGGCCAGGGTGACCAGGGCGCCGGCGCAGCCGAGGGTTGTTAGCACCAAATGGAGCCCTTTGCGGTCAATTCGGGGCATACGCTGGCATTCCCCTTACAGACGATCGCTCGCGAGCGGCGCGCTAATCTTCGAGCGAGCCGAAAACGTCGGATCCTTGAAGTAGAGAATCTGCCGGCCGTAAATCGGGGCCCGGCCTGCCGCGAAAACGAGCATATCCCCAGCCTTTGTCACCATGCCGCCCTCGTCCTTTTCCGGCCCTGGCAACCTCATGCACTCGTCCGGAGTCAGCAGCGGGCGCGAGAATTCCTGGATCGTCTCGTTCACCTGGCTTAAAACGAGGCTGAATCGTTTGCCCGATGTTCCGACCACCCTTTTCACCACGGTCGCCGTTCCAGTCATCTTCGAGAGCAATTCCGCCGTCTCGATGCGGTTCGGCGCATAGGCCACTTTTATGTGGCAGTTCGAGACGATCGCCTCGTGCTGCCCGTACGCCGCCGTCAATTGCGACAAATCTTGCGCGATCAAATAGGCCTTGAGCCCGTACCCAGCGAAATGCGCCAGCGCCTCCTCGAAAATAGGCAGCTTCCCAAGCGCCGGAAATTCATCGAGGAGGAGAAGGAGCCGATGCTTGTACGACGCCACCGCTATGCCGTCCTTAAATTCCATCCTGGGGGTTAGGCCCCGGACAATCTGGGTAATCAGGAGCCTCACGAGTGGCTTTAGGCGGTCCTTGTTCGACGGATCCACCACAATGTAAAGAGTCACCGGGTCCTCGTGCCTCATCAGATCTGCGATTCGGAAATCGCTTTCGGCCACATTCGCCGACACCACCGGATCCGCGTAGAGCATGAAGAAGGTTTTTGCCGTCGAAAGGACGCTTCCGCGCTCCCTCTCCTCTTTCTCCATCATGTCGATTGCCGAACTCGCGACCACAACGTGGCGCTTTCCGCTGTCGATCATGTTATTTTTCATGTCGGTATAGAGGCGATCGATGCCGCCCTCGCTCGTAAGCGTCGGCGCAATATCCCGCAACGACCCGATCCTGCCCTCCCCTTTTGCCCGGTACATGACGTAGATGACGACGCCCACGAGAAACATGAGGCTTGTTTTGTCC
>Ga0302324_100008141_pt1 | contig 22156 bp, 19 predicted proteins | sample Palsa_T0_1_FD_201949 | JGI IMG/M metagenome (GOLD analysis project Ga0302324, IMG submission 201949) | Peat permafrost microbial communities from Stordalen Mire near Abisko, Sweden - Palsa_T0_1 | ecosystem: Environmental > Terrestrial > Soil > Palsa > Peat permafrost | place: Sweden: Abisko...
ACGGCCCAGGGGGAACTGCGTGCCGAGGATCTGCCGGCGCTGCAGGTCGCGCTGCGCGGCCGCTTCCTGCCCGGTGCACTGATCGCCGATAGTGCCGAAGTCGCGCTGCTGGGTGCGCGCTCGCAACTGAGCGGCGAGCTGCGCTGGGCGCCAAAGCCGAGCTGGCGTATCCAGGGCCGAGTCGGCGAGCTGGATGTCGCGCAGCTGCGTCCCGGCATCGCCGGGCGCCTCAGTTTTGCGCTACATGCCGAAGGCAACGGCTACCGCCGCGAGTCCGAGCTTTCGGCCGGCATCACCGAGCTGTCTGGAGCAGTGCGCGGGCAGCGCGCCGCAGGCCACGCGCAGATCGCGCACCGCGGTGCCGACTGGCTGTTCAACGATGTGCGGCTGCAGCTGGGCGCCACCCGCATCGATCTCGACGGCCGCTACGGCACCGCCATGGACCTGAACTTCACGCTCGACGCCGCCGACCTGGGCCTGTTCAGCCCCGGCGCCCGCGGCAAGCTAGCGGCCCACGGCAGCGTGCGCGGCGACCTGCACGACCCGACGCTGCTCGCGAGCGCGCAGGGTCACGACCTCGACTGGAACGACGCGCAGCTCGAGTCACTTGACGCCAGCATCGCCTTCGATCCGCACGGCTCAGGCCGGGTCGATTCGACGCTGCAGCTGCAGGGGCTGGCGGTTGGCGATCGCCGGCTCGAGCAGCTCACGCTGCGACTGGAGGGCGCCACCGCCGAGCATCGCGTCGCGCTCGATGCGCGCGCCGAAGGTCTGACGCTCGCGGTGCGCGGCAGCGCGCACTATGCCGCCGGACAGTGGCTGGCGCACATCACCAGCGCCGATCTTGGCAACCAGTCCCGACTGCACCTGGGTCTTGCGAGCGCCTCGCAGCTGCTGCTGTCCGCCGAGCGGCTGCGGCTCGATACCACCTGCCTGCACGATGAGCAGGCGCATCTGTGCGCCGCGCTGGCGATCGATGCGGCGCAGCGCACGTTGGCGCTCAGGGCGAGCGATCTGCCGATGCGCGCGATGACCGCCGGTGTGACCCCCGGCACCGAATACGACGGCACGCTCGGCATCAGCGTCGACGCCGCGGCGACCGCCGGTGAGCCCTGGCGCGGCAGCCTCAAGGCTACGCTCGCCGATGCGGCGATCCACCGGCATTTCATCAACGGCCGCGTCGAGACGCTGGATCTGGGCACCGGCACCGTGACCGGCCAGATGACCGGGCATGAACTCATCGGCGAGCTGGCGCTCGATGCCGGCGCCTCCGGCAGCATCACCGGCCACATCCGCGCCAGCGGCCTGGATGCGGACTGGCACGACTGGCCGCTGACCGGTGAGGTCAGGCTCGACACCCAGGCGCTCGGATTCATCAGTGCCTATGTGTCGCCGATCGATCGCGCCACCGGGCGCGTGACCGGCCAGCTGGCGTTGTCCGGGTCGGCCGCCAGTGCGCGCCTGTCCGGCGCGCTCAACGTCATCAACGGGCAGCTCGACGCCTACCAGATCAACCTGTCGCTGCGCCAGGTGAACTTCAGCGCCCGGCTGGCCGACGATACCCTGACGCTCGAGGGTAGCGCGCTCGCCGGGCCCGACGGCCACGCCAGCGTCACCGGCAACCTGCGCTGGGAACACGGCCTGCCGTACGGCGACCTGCACCTGGTCGGCTCGGATCTGCGGGTACTCAATATCCCCGAAGCGCGGGTCGATGCTTCCCCGGATGTGGCCCTGCATATGGCCGGTCGCCGCATTGATCTGCAGGGCAAGGTCACGCTGCCGTACGCACGCATCGAGCCGGCCAACCTGGCGAGCGCGGTGCTGCCGTCCGGGGATGAGATGATCGTCGGTGCCGATACGGCGGCGCGCGACACGCAGATCAGCGTATTCAGCGACATCACGCTGGTGCTGGGCGAGCGCGTGACGATCAATACCCAGGGCCTGTCCGGCCGTCTCTCCGGCAGTATCACCGTGAACTCCGACGACACCGGCATCAATCGCGGCAGCGGCGAACTGAAGGTGGAGGAAGGCAAGTACCTCGCCTACGGCCGCAACCTCGACATCCAGCGCGGCCGGCTGCTGTTCAGTAACGGCTTTATCAGCGACCCGGGGCTGGACCTGCGCGCGGTGAAGAAATTCCCGGACATCACCGCCGGCGTCAACGTGCGCGGCACCCTGCGCTCCCCGCGCATGACGTTTTTCTCCGATCCGGAGGTCGCGCAGTCGCAGATCGTGTCGCTGCTGCTGGCCGGCGGCTCGCTCGAGAGCCTGCAGAATTCCGCCGACCCCAGCACCCACGCCAACGCCGGACGCTCCGATGCGCTGATGCAGGGCGGCGCGATCCTGGCGCAGCAGATCGGCGGCCGCTTCGACATCGAGGCCGGCGTCGAACAGGACCTGACTAACGAGACCTCGCTGGTGCTCGGCCGTTACCTGTCGCCGCGGCTGTACATCAGCTACGGGGTCGGCCTGGTGGAGGCGATCAACACGGTGAAGATGCGCTACACCATCGGCGATCATTGGACCATCAAGACCGAGGCCGGCACCCAGCGCAGTGCCGACCTGGTCTTCACGATCGAAAGATAGGCCGTCATGCCGCGATCGCCTCGCCATCCTCGATCGCCTCACCGTCCCTGGTGGCTGTCAGGCGCTTCGGCACCAGCAGGATGACCGGCAGGATCAGCACATACACGAAGAAGGTCACGACCACCGTGGGTATGAACCCGCCGTGCGTATCGTAGATCCAGGTGCCGAACAGATCACCGAAGCGAACAGAGAAATAGTAGAGCGCCAGGAACAACATCATCATCGTGCCCTGGCTGCCACGCGGGGCGGACCGGATCACCAGATCGACCAGCGAAGCCTGCGCCAGGCTGCCGATGATTCCCATCGGCGCCGCCGCGATGATCGCCCCGACCGCGGTGCTCACCAGCAGCAGCGGGCCCATCTGGAAAATCGCAATCGTGAACCCGATCCACAGCATTGGGCGCAGGGCGAACCGGCGGCTCAAGAATCCGTAGGCCGCGTAAATCGGAATGAACGAACCAAAGAATATCCCCTGCCAGAGTCCCCACTGGGTGTCGGAGGCATGCAGGTGGTCGACGATGTGATACTGCAGCACCGTCCCGGTCGCCGGCGCGAACTGCCACAGCAGTTGCATCAGCATCGCCGGATAGATCGGCCAGTGCCGCACGATGCGCTTGAGATCCTGGAGAATATCGACCTTCACGATCTCCGATTGCGCCTCCCGGTACACCCATTGTGGTCCCAGCACACCCATCGCCGCGATCGCAAGCATCAGTCCGGCAGCGCACAGGAACAGCACGCGCGCGGCCGCGGTTGCGCTATCGCCCTCCAGCGTCTGGCTCAGCATTCCGCCGCCGATAAAGGACAGCAGATCAGGCAGCGCGCTGCATAGGCTGATGATGCTGCTCATCTGGCCGGAGACCGCGTGCTTGCGCGCGATCGTATTGGTGATGCCATAGATGGCGCTGCTGACCATGCGGAACGCCATCGTGGCGACGAACAGGCCGATCAATAGCACGCTGTAGCCCGGGTTGATCAGGCACATGGCGCCATAGATCAGCGCGGTCGTCACCCCGAACACCATGAGGTGGGCTCGATCCCCTCCCCCAAACGGGCTCCAGCGGTCCCGGATGAAGCCAAATACGAAACCGACGATCAGCGGGGTGCCGATCCAGAGCTTGAACACCGCCAGTTGGTTGGCGTCCAGGTGCATCCGATTCTTCAGGAAGAACGTCACCGGAATGTCGATCATGCCGCCGGCCGGACTGGCGAAGTTCATCAGCGTCAGCAGGAACGCTCCGAACAGGAAGGCCTGTCGTGTTCGGTGGGCGGAGAGCGGCGGCGCAGGAACGGGGGTATCGGTGGTCGCCATCCTAGACGCCGAGGCCGGCGCCTTTCTTCATCGCGCGACGCAGCGCCGCGTTCGGCGCAAACGGTTTGCTAAGTGCTGCGAGGAATCGCCGTGATTCGGACGCCGAAAGTGGCGATACGAATTCGGCCGCCACTGCTCGATCGGCCTGACGCAGCCCGACCAAGAAGGCAGCGACGCGAGCCCGCGGCACTGAAAGCGCCAACTGGCCCGCGTCGGCGCTACTTCTTGCGCCGTGCCTTGCCGCCCGCACGCTTGGCCGACTTCTTCTTGCCGGTGCCAGATTTCCTGGACGCCTTTTTCGCTGATTTCTTCGACGCTTTCTTCGCCGATTTCTTCGCCGATTTCTTGGCGGATTTGGCCGCGCTCTTTTTCGCACCGCCCTGCTTCTTTGCCGCAGCTTTCTTGCCGGCCGCCTTCTTGGCTACGGCTTTCTTGGCAGCAGGCTTCCTGGCCACGGCCTTCTTGGGCGCCGCTTTTTTCGCAGCGACCGGCTTGGCTGCCGGTGCTGCCGGTGGCGGTGCGGCCGCTGCCGCTGGCTTTGCCGCTGGCGGTGCCGTTGGCTTTGGCGCTGGCGGCGCTGCTGGTTTTGCCGCCGGCGGCGCCGCGCTCACTGGTTTCGGCGCTGGCGGCTTTGGCGCTGCCGGCTTGCCCGCAGGCTTGCTCGGTGCTGGCGCTGCCGCAGTCGAATGCACTGCGAACAACGCGCCGCTCGGATCGATCACCTGCACCATGCGGCCGCCCGGGACGTCCATCGGCCCGGTGACAAGGCGGCCGCCGCCGGTGGTCGCCACGGTGGCCGCGGCATCGGCATTCGACACCTCGGCGTAGGGCAGCCAATACGCCTCGGACGTGCGCTCCGCATGCATCTTGTACATGCCGCCGAGCTGAACGCCGTCGGCACCGAAGATCAGGTAGATGCCCGCCGGACCCATGTCCATGCGCGCCATGACCTGCCAGCCGAATACCTTGCCATAGAACGCACTTGCGGCCTCGTAGTCGCTGGTCGCCAGCTCCAGCCACGCAAACGAGCCGACCGGCGGCTTGCCCGTCGCCGCCGCTGCACCGCCGCCGCCGCCCGAGGGCTTGAACACCGCGAACTGCGCGCCCTGCGGATCCTTCAGCGTGGCGAAACGGCCGACGTGTTCGATGTCCTGGGCCGCATGCACTACGGTGGCACCGAGCTGCTGCGCCGTGGCCACGGTGCTGTCGACATCAGATGCCCCGATGTAGGCCAGCCAGTGCGAGCGCACTCCGGCGGCGCGGGCATCGTCGGTCAGCGGGGTCATGCCGGCGTATTGTGAGCCGCCGATTCCGAACTCGGTATATGCCGGGTGCGATGCGTTGGGGCGCGCGTGCCAGCCGACCAGCTTCGAATAGAAAATGACTGCCGCGGCCGGATCCTCGCTGGTGAGTTCCTGCCATACCAATCGGCCGTGAATGCTTCCCTGTGCCATGACAATCCCCTTCTTGTGCGCGCGCCGTTGATGATGCCGCGCCTGTGTGTATGAAAGATAACTGAAGCGACCAGCCCCCGGTAGTGCGATTTTGCCCGGCCAGCGCCGTTCCGGCGTCCCGGCCCTCGGCCGGATCTGCGCGCTTGCCTGCGGCTGCATTTTTATGCATAATTCTCGAAATTTATGCATGGACTACGCGCGCTTCGCTATGCTGACCGACCGCCACCACTTTGAACGACGCAACGCCATCCTGCGCATCCTGCGCAGCGGCGTGGTACAGCGTCAGAGCGACCTGGCGCAGCTGCTGCGGCGCGACGGCTTCGATGTCACGCAGTCGTCAGTGAGCCGCGACCTGCGCGAGCTCGGCGTGCTCAAGGCCAGCGGCCGCTACCTGGTGCCGCCGGATGAGATTTCGCGCGCCAACGGCGATTTCGGCACGCTGGCGCCGTTCGTGCGCGCCATACGGCCGGCCGGGGCGTCGATCACCGTCATCAGGACCAGTATCGGGGCCGCTCCCAGCGTCGCCGTTGCGGTGGATAAAGCCGAATGGCCGGAAGTGGTCGGCACCATATCCGGCGACGACACTATTTTCATTGCCACTGCCGATGGCCGCGCACAGCGGCGCCTGATCGAACGACTCACTACCCTGTTTCGCAGCTGAGACTCCCCATGAGCAACACCTCGCCCATCGTGCTCGCCTATTCCGGCGGCCTGGACACCTCGTTCCTGGTCCCATGGGTGGCGGAGAACTATCGCCGGCCGGTCATCACGGTGACGGTCGACACCGGCGGCATCGACGCGGCCGCCGCGATCATGCTGCGCGAGCGCTCACGCGCGCTCGGCGCCATCGAGCACCACCAGGTGGATGCGCGCGCGGCTTATTTCGAGCAGGTGCTGCAGTTCCTGATCATCGGCAACGTGCGCCGCGGGCAGCTGTATCCGCTGTGCGTCGGCGCCGAGCGGGTGATGCAGGCACAGACCGTCGCCCGCATGGCGCGCAGCCTCGGCAGCAGCATGATCGCGCACGGCTGCACCGCCGCAGGCAACGACCAGGTGCGCTTCGAGGTGGCGCTGCGCACGCTGGCGCCGGATCTGGAGGTGCTCGCCCCGGTGCGCGACCGCGCCTTCAAGCGCGCCGAGGAGCTCGAGTACTTGCAGCAGCACGCGCTGCCGGTGCCGCCGTTCGGCGCCGCCTACTCGATCAACCGCGGGCTGTGGGGCGTCACCATCGGCGGCAAGGAGACGCTGACCTCCGGCGGCAGCATTCCCGAGCAGGCCTGGGTACTGACACGCGATGCGTTCACCCGGCCGCGCGCACCCGAGCGGCATCGGCTGCGCTTCGAGCGCGGCCGGCCGGTGGCGCTTGACTGCGTCGCGTCCGACCCGGTGGCGCTGATCGAGCAGCTGGAAGCGCTGGCCGCGCCGTTTGGCATCGGCCGCGGGATCCATCTGGGCGACACCATCATTGGCACCAAGGGTCGGGTCGCGTTCGAAGCGCCCGCGGCCGAAGTCCTGCTGACCGCGCACCGCGAGCTGGAGAAGCTGGTGATGACCCCGCGCCAGCAGCGCATCAAGGATTCGGTGGCGCAGCCCTATGGCGATCTGGTGCACGAAGGACAGCTGCTCGATCCGGTGTGCCGCGACATCGAGGCGCTGCTGCTGTCATCGCAGCAGCGCGTCAGCGGCGAGGTGCACCTGCTGCTGCGTCCCGGCAGCCTGTTTATCGAGGGCGTGGAATCGCCGTATTCATTGATGACTGCCTCCAAGGGCGTGTACGGCGAAGCCACCGGCGAATGGAGCCCGACCGACGCGCTCGGCTTCTCCAAGATCGTCGCGCTGACCGGCGTGTTCCACCGCCGCGCCGGCGAGGCCGCCGCCCAGGCCGACGCTGCCACATGAAAACCGTGATGGTCGACAAGATCGCGTCGGTCACCCAGGCCTGCGCGCTCGGCCCGGAACTGCGGCTGTCCAGCGACATCCCGGCCGAGGAAGGCGTCGTCATCGTCGCCGAGATCCTCAATAACAAGTCCACCTACAACGCGCTGGAACTCACCAGCGGCCGCATGGCCAAGGTCGGCAAGGGCGACATCGTGGTCGGCGCGCTTGGCCCGCGGCGCGCGCTGTTCGGCTATTCCGGCCATGTGCCCGCGGCGCTGGCGCCGGGTGACATCATCCAGATGCTCAACATCGGGGGCGTCATGGGCATGTGCGACTCGGCCACGCCCGACAAGGGCAAGCCGTTCGATTGCCGGGTACTGGGCGTGGTGCTGCAGTTCCCGTACCTGGGCGAGCGCATCGGCGTGCCGGCGCGCGTCGGCTTCCGGCCGCTGGATTTCAATGCCGCGCTCGACACCCGCGGTGTGCCGGTGGTGGCGATTGCGGGTACCTGCATGGAAGCGGGCAAGACCGCCGCCGCCGCCGCGATCGTCGGTCGCATGCGCCATCGCGGACTGACCGTCGACGCCTTCAAGGCCACCGGCGTGTCACTGCGCCGTGACATTCTCGCATTCGAGGATGCCGGCGCGCGCCGCACCATGATCTTCACCGACCTGGGCGTGGTCACCACGACGCCGCGCACCGGCCCGGCGCTCACGCGCACCATGCTCACCGAACTCGCGGTCGGCAAACCGGACGCGATCGTGTTCGAACTGGGCGATGGACTGCTCGGTACCTACGGCGTCGATGCGATCCTCGAATGCGCCGACATCCGCCGCGCACTCACCGGCGTGGTGCTGTCGGCCAACGATCCGGTCGCCGCCTGGGGCGGCGTGAAACTGCTGCGTGATCGCTTCCAGGTCGAGCCCTGCGTGGTCACCGGTCCTTCCACCGACAACCAGGTCGGCATCGAGATCATCCAGCAGCAGATGAACGTCTCCGCCTTCAACGCGCTCAGCGACGCCGCCGCCCTTGGCGATCACGTCATAGAAGCCATCGGCATCGGCGCGCTGGCGCGGCGCGCGGCGGCGGGCGCCGACTGATGAGCTCGAGCCGCGAAACCCGCCCCAGCAGCGCCCGCGGCAGCAGCGATTCCCGCCGCAGCCGCGACACCGCCCGCCGCATCCCCGCCGTGGTGCTCGGCGGCACCGGCTATGTCGCCGGCGAACTGCTGCGCCTGATCGCCGGCCATCCGAATTTCTCGCTCGCCGGCGTGATGTCCGACAGCCGCCCGGGCGAGCCGGTGAGCGCGGCCTTTGGTCACCTGGCGGCAGTGTTTCCGCGGGACACCTTCAAGTCGCAGCGCGAGATCGAGGCCGTCATCGAGCGCGAGCCGTCGGCGGCGATTTTTTCTGCCGCACCGCACGGCGCGGCGGCCACGCTGATCGATGCACTGCTGCTCAGGTCCGCGGCCGCTGGCCGCGAGCCGCACGTCGTGGACATCTCGGCCGACTTTCGCTTCCGCTCCGCAGAAGCCTACCAGGCCGTGTACAAGCATGAGCATGGCGCACCGGGGCGGCTGCACACCTTCAGTTGCGCGGTGCCCGAGCATCTGCGCGAGTTGCTGACGCCGCACGTGGCGCACCCGGGCTGCTTTGCCACCGCGGCGCTGCTGGCCTGTGTGCCGCTGCTGGCGATGGGACTGGTCACGCCGGAATTGTTCATCACCGCCGTCACCGGCAGCACCGGCTCGGGCCGCAAGCCCAGCGAGGGCACCCACCATCCACTGCGGCATGGCGACCTGTACGCTTACAGCGCACTCGCCCACCGGCATGCGCCGGAGATCAGCGCCTGCGCACTCGCGGCCACCGGCATCGAGCCGCAGATCGCGTTCGTGCCGCATTCCGGTCCATTCGCGCGCGGCATTCATGCGACGGTGCAGGCGACCCTGCGAACGCCGCACGGCAGCTTGAGCGGTGCCAGCTCGCCGGGTGCCAGCGCCCACGTGCTGGGCGCGCTGCGCGAGTTCTACGCCGGCTCCCCGTTCGTGCACGTCGGCGACGCACCGCCACGGGTCAAGGAAGTGGCCAGCAGCAACTACGCGCGCCTGTCCGCGGTCAGCGATGGCAGGACCGTCGCGGTGATGTGCGCGATTGATAACCTCAACAAGGGCGCGGCCGGTGGCGCGGTGCAGTGGATGAATCGCTTGTACGGCCTGCCTGAGAGCGCAGGTCTTACGGCGCCGGCGCCGGGCTGGACCTGACATGGCGAGCACGCCCAGCCTGACCGTGCCCGCGACCAGCTCGGCGCCCGACTTCCTGGCGCCGGTGTTCGCGCAGTATCCGCTGCCGGTGGTGAGCGCCGAGGGCGTGTGGCTCATCACTAGCGACGGCCGCCGCGTGCTCGATCTGTATGGCGGCCACGCGGTGGCCGCGCTCGGCTACGGGCATCCGATCTGGACCGAGGCGCTGGTCAGCCAGGCCCAGTCGGTGAGCTTCCAGAGCAACGCGGTACCGATGGACGTGCGGCTGCGCGCCGCGCAGCGCCTGATCCGCTTCTCGGGCCTTGATTTCAACAGCGTGTTTTTCGTCAACTCCGGCGCTGAGGCGAATGAAAACGCTCTCAAGATGGCCTTCACGATCACCAGGCGCACGCAGGTGGTCGCGCTCGAGCACTCGTTCCACGGCCGCACCGCAGCCGCCGGCGCCGTCACCTGGGGCGCGGCGTCGAAGTGGTACGGCTTCCCGCGCACGCCGTTCGACGTCAGCTTCATCGCGCGCCGCGATCACGCGGCGATCGCGCAGCAGATCGGCGATCACACGGCGGCGGTGATCGTCGAGCCGGTGCAGGGTGTCGGCGGCGCCTTCGACCTCGGCGCGCCGTTCCTTCAGGCACTGCGCGCGCGCTGCGATCAGGTCGGCGCGCTGCTGATCTTCGATGAGGTGCAATGCGGCATGGGCCGCGTCGGCCAGCCGTTCGCGGCCAACCTGTACGCGGTGCAGCCCGACATGATCACGACCGCCAAGGCGTTGGGTGCCGGCTTTCCATGCGCGGCCCTGCTGATGTCACCGCGTGTCAGCGCCGCCGTGAAGCTCGATGCGCTCGGCACCACGTTCGGCGGCGGTCCGATGGCCTGTGCGGTGATCGAGGCCGTCATCGAGGCGATCGAGTCCGGTCATCTGCTCGAGCGCGTGCGCAGCGTCGCGGCACTGATCAGAAGCCGCTGCATCGTCGGGCCGGTCATCGGACACCAGGGCGCCGGACTGCTGGTCGGACTGCGCACCGCCAGGCCGGCAAAGCAGGTCCACGCCGCCCTGCTCGAGCGCAGCATCCTCGCCGGCACCAGTGCCGATCCGAACATCCTGCGGCTGCTGCCGCCGTACGTGCTGGAACCCGCGCACGTCGAGCTGCTGCGCGACGCGCTGCTCGACATCGGCGCCTGAAGCCCAGCGAGCAACCTAAGCGATGCGCCGCTTCGTCGATCTGGCCGATTTTTCGCGCGAGCAGCTGCTGGCACTGCTCGAACTCGCGCGTTACCTGGAAGCGCACCCCGACCCGCAGGCGCTGGCCGGCAAGGTGCTCGGGCTGCTGTTCATGAACCCGTCGCTGCGCACGCTGTCCTCGTTCCAGAGTGGCATGGCGCGCCTGGGAGGCGCCTCGTTCGTGATCACGCCCGGCAACGGCACCTGGCAGATCGAGACCCGCGACGGCGTGGTGATGGACGGCGCGGCGGCCGAACACATCCGTGAAGGCATTCCGGCACTGGCCTCCTATTGCGACGCGCTCGGCATCCGCTCGTTCGCCGATGGCAAGGACCTGGCGGCGGATCTGGGCGAGCGCAAGTTTGCCGCGATGGCGCACCTGGTGGACAAACCGCTCATCAACCTGGAATCCGCCATAAGTCATCCGTGCCAGTCGCTGGCCGACTGGAAGACGCTCGATGAGCTCGGCATCCCGCCCAATGGCAAGTTCGTGCTGAGCTGGGCCTACCATCCGCGCGCGCTGCCGCTGGCGGTGCCCGCGTCCACGGTGCACATGGCGGCGCTGCGCGGCATGCAGGTGGTGGTGCTGCAGCCCGAAGGCTTCGCGCTGCCGGACGCGATCATCGACAAGGCGCAGCGCGCGGCCACCGCCTCCGGCGGCTCGTTATGCGTCACTTCCGATCGGCGCGAGGCGCTTGCGGGCGCGCACGTGGTGTACGCGAAGGAATGGGGCAACACGGCGCACTATGGCGATGAGGCCGCGGACCTCGACGCACGCCGCGCGCTCAAGCACTGGTGCCTCGACGAGTCGTGGTTTTCCGACAGCCGCGCGGATTGCCGCCTGATGCATTGCCTGCCGGTGCGGCGTAATGTCGCGATCGCCGACAGCCTGCTGGACGGCCCGCGCAGCATCGTGCCGCGCCAGGCCTATAACCGCATGCCGGCGCAGATGGCCGTGCTGTATCGACTGCTCAAGCCAACCGAGTCACCAGATGGAGTCGCAGCACAGCCATGATCGTGCATCGTTCCGACCACGCGGCGATGATCCGCGCACTGCGCAGCGCCTCGCCCTACATCCGTCTCTATAAAGGCAAGACCTTCGTCGTCAAGGCCGGCGGCGCGGTGTTCGGCGATGCCGCGATGACGCGCGCGCTGATCGAGCAGATCGCGATCCTGCACTACCTGGGCGTGCGCGTCGTGATGGTCCATGGCGGCGGCCCGCAGCTGACCGAACTCACCGAGGCGCTGGGCGTGCCGACCCGCATGGTGCAGGGCCGCCGCATCACCGATGAGAAATCGATCGATGCGACCGCGATGGTGCTCAACGGCCTGATCAACACCCGCATCCTGGCGATCTGCCGCGACCTGGAGATCAGCGCCGTAGGTCTGTCGGGCGTCGATGCCGGGCTGATCCGGGCGCATCGGCGTCCGCCGGTGCAGCTCCCCGGCCATCCGGAGATCGTGGACTTCGGCTTCGTCGGCGACATCGATTCGGTCGACGTCAGCGTGATCCGCCAGCATCTGGACGCCGGCCTGATGCCGGTGGTCAGCCCGCTGTCGGCCGACGACAAAGGCACGCTGCTCAACATCAACGCCGACACCGTCGCCGCGGCCATCGGCGCGGCGCTCGGCGCCGAAAAGCTGATCCTGTGCACCGGCACCCCTGGCATCCTCGAGCGCGTCGACGATCCGACCTCGGTGGTCTCGTACACCGACCTGGCGGGCCTGGCGCGCATGCGCGACGCCGGCCGCATCCTCGACGGCATGCTGCCCAAGAGCATGGCGATCGAGTTTGCCATCCGCGGCGGCGTGCGCCGCGTGCACGTGATCTCCTACGCTGCCACCGACAGCATCCTGGCCGAGGTGTTCACCAACGAAGGCACCGGCACCATGATCGTCGCCGACGTCAACGCGCTGACCCCGGCCGAGCAGCAAGGCACCCCATGACCTGGCTCACCTTATGACCCGGCTCACCCCATGACCCGGCTCACCCCATGACGCGCCTGTGGGACAAGGGCACGCCGCTCGACGCGCGGGTGCTGGCGTACACCGCCGGCGAGGACTACCTGCTCGATGAGCGCCTGGTGCGCTACGACATCCGCGCCTCGATCGCGCATGCGCAGATGCTGCACGCGCAGCAGCTGCTGTCGCAGCAGGACCTGCGGCTGATAGGCGATGGTCTTGCGGCGCTCGGCGAGGAACACGCGCGCGGGCTGTGGCATATCGAGCTCGCCGACGAGGATGGCCAGACCGCGCTCGAGCGCCGGCTGACCGCGCGCATTGGACCTGCCGGGGGCCGCATTCATCTCGGGCGCTCGCGCAACGACCAGGTGCTCACCGCGCTGCGGCTGTATCTGCGCGACGCCATCGATGAGCTCGACGCCGGCACGCACACCGTCATCGCCGCGCTCGAACGCCTGTCACAACGCGAAGGCGCGACATCCCTGCCCGGCTACACCCATATGCAGCAGGCGATGCCCAGCTCGGTGAGCCTGTGGGCCGGCGGCTACGCGGCCGAGCTGCTCGACGACGCGCGCGGCGTCAAGAGCGTGCACCGGCGCATAGAGAAGAATCCGCTCGGTTCCGCCGCCGGCTACGGCACGCCGGGCCTGCCGCTCGATCGCGCCGCCACCACGCGCGCGCTCGGCTTCGATCTGACGCAGGAACCCGTCACTTCGGTGCAGCTGTCGCGCGGCAAGGCAGAAGCGCAGCTGCTGTTCGAACTGGCGCTACTGATGCAGGACCTGGGGCGCATGGCATCCGACCTGCTGCTGTTCTACACGCAGGAGTTCGCGTTCATCGAGCTGCCGGATGCTTTTACCACCGGCTCCTCGATCATGCCGCAGAAGCGCAACCCGGACCTGTTCGAACTGGTGCGGGCACGCAGCGCCACCGCGCTCGCCTGCCTGACCGAGGCGCTGTCGATCTGTGCCAAGCTGCCTTCCGGCTACCAGCGCGACCTGCAGCTGCTGAAATTTCCGCTGTTTCGCGGCATTGATATCGCCGCCCAGACGCTCGACATCGTCGCAGCAAGCCTCGACGCCCTCAAATTCTGCCCCGAGCGCATCCGGCTCGACCCGGCGGTGCACGCCACCGAGGAAGCCTTTGCGCTGGTGGTGCGGGAAGGCATACCCTTCCGCGAGGCTTATCAGCGGGTAGCAGCGCGCTACGTGCGCAAGGATTGATCGTCATGGACGCGGAACCCAACGCGGCCGCCGGCGCGACCGGCGGTGCACCCACCCCGGCCGGCGGTGCGCCCATGCCCACCGATAGCCATCTGCGCGGCCTGGTCGAATACACCCACTGGATCTATGGCCTGCATTCGCTCTCGGTGATCAGCGCACTGCTGACAACGCACGCGGTCGCGCTGCGCTTCGCCTTCGGTCTACCCTCGATCGTCGCGGTCATCATGAACTACGCGCGCCGCTCCGAGACGCGCGGCACCTGGCTCGAATCGCACTTTATCTGGCAGATCCGCACCTTCTGGTACGCCTGGCTGTGGATTCTCTTGAGCCTGATCATCGCGATGCCGCTGGTGTTGCTGGCCTTACTGGGCTTCTTCGTCGGCCTGCTCGGCCTCGCACTGGTCGGCCTGTGGGTGATCTACCGCATCGTGCGCGGCTGGCTATCGCTGCGCGACGGCCGCGCGATGCCGGTGGTCGCGCCGCTGCTGTGATGACAGCGGCGATGCGATCGGCGTCCGCCGCCGCGCTGATCGCGCTGCTGCTCGCCCTGGCCGTCACCGTCGCCGCTGCGGGTCTCAGCGCCTGCGGCCAGAAGGGACAGCTCTACCTGCCGCCGCCGAAAAAGTCCAAGGTGCCGACCGCCCCGACCCCCGCACCGGAGCCCGCGCCCGCGCCGTCGACGCCATCGACTTCAATCGACCCGTCATGACGGCGGCGAGATCAGCCGCACCGTCGGGAAATAACTGCGGTAGGGCGCCACATCCCGTGTCAGAATCGGATAGCCGTTCACGGCCGCGTGCGCACCGATATAAAAATCCGGCAGCACGTGCTGCTTGCTGCCTTTTCGCCGGCGATAGTCAAGAAACACCTTGCCTGCCAGAAACAGCGCTTCACGTGGAATCTCCTCAAGTGTGAGCGAGGCTTCGTCCATCACCCGCTCCAATTCCTCGATGCGCGCGAACGCGATGGACAGTTCTGAATAGATGACGCCATTGATGACAAGCCGATCAGTAAGGCCGACAGTCTCAAGCTGTCCTTGCGACCATACCGCCCACTGGGGATCATCCTCGACCACGTCCAGCAGCACGTTGGTATCGACCAGCACCATGCCGTCAGCGGCTGCGTGTCAGTGCGAGGATCTCTTCGGTCTTCATCTTGACCGTGGCGCGGCCGCGCAATCTCGCAAATGCACTTTTGCGCGCTTTCGCGCCGCGCTTCACTGCTCGCAACACCACTTCCCCCCCGGGCAGGCGCTCGAAGGTCACCGCAACGCCGGGCTTGAGGCCCAGGTAGTCCCGGACACGCTTGGGGACGGTCACTTGCCCTTTGCTGGTCACATTAGTCGCCATTAAGAGTAATACCTGTTAATAGAAAGGTGTTACTTTAACGACCGTAGCCGTTCGATTCAATGGACTATTATTACGCCAGGGGAACCAATGAGACGCAGGACCTTGCCATCCAGCGCCGCCACGTTTCTGATCACCCTATCGGCATTGGCCAGCGCACTACCGCCGGCACCGCAGCCACCCGACGCAGTCAAGGCGCTGGCTCTTGACGTGTTGAAGAACCTGGTCGAGACCAATACGACACACACGTATGGCTCTACGGCAGCGGCAGAACAGCTGGCGGCGCGCCTGCGCGCAGCCGGTTTTGCGCCTGAGGATGTCACGTTGATCGCGCCGGCTGATCACCCCACCAAGGGGAATGTGATCATCCGACTGCATGGCCAGGGCAGGGGCAAGCCGCTGCTTTTCATTGGTCATTTGGACGTGGTAGAGGCCAGGAGGGAGGACTGGTCGGTTGACCCATTTCTGTTGACCGCAAAGGAGGGCTATTTCTACGGTCGCGGCACCCTGGACATGAAGGGCGATGATGCCGCCCTGGTGACCAATCTGATGCGCCTCAAGCAGGAAGGGTTTGTGCCCGAGCGCGATATCGTCGTCGCCTTGACGGCAGATGAGGAAGCGGGGGGCGACGCCAACGGTGTTAACTGGCTGTTGCGTGAGCACCGCGATCTGATCGATGCTGATTTGGTGTTCAATCCGGATTCTGGTGGCGGCGAGTCAACGGGCAACCGCAGGCTCGATATGGGGTTGGTGACCAGTGAGAAGATCTTCGTGACTTTCGGCCTGGAGGTCACCAACAAAGGCGGCCATTCTTCGTTGCCGGAGCCCGACAATGCCATCTACCGCCTGGCGGCGGGGCTCAGCCGCATTGCAAAACTGAGCTTTCCGGTGCGGCTCAATTCGACCACAAAGGCCTATTTTGCCGCGATGGCGAAATTGGAGTCCGGTCAGACGCAGCGCGACATGATGGCGATGACGCAGCCCAGGCTTGATCCGGCGGCAATCAGACGGCTCGAGGCAAGCGTGCTGTACAACGCCTTGCTGCACACCACCTGCGTAGCGACCATGATAGATGGCGGCCAGGCCGAGAACGCGTTGCCGCAACGGGCCCACGCCATGATTCAATGCCGCATGCTGCCCGACGATATGCAATCGTCGGTGCGGGCGACGCTGGAAAAGACCTTGGCTGATCCGGCGATCAAGGTCTCGGTGATCACGCCCGCCGCGCCGGGTCCGGAATCCGTCCCGACACCCGCGATCATGCGCAAGGTCGCCGTCGTCGTCGCGTCGATGTGGCCCGATGTTCCGGTGGTGCCGGACATGGATACCGGGGCCAGCGACAGCAAGTACACCCGAGGGGCGGGAATTCCGAGCTTCGGCATCACCGGTCTGTTCACTGACATCAACGACAATCGCATGCACGGCCGCGACGAACGCATCCCCATCGACGGCTTCTATGAGGACGTCGAATTCACCTACCGCATGATGAAGACCTTCTCGGTGGCCACCCCACCCTAACTCACCCGGATCAGCACCGCGCTCAGCGCCGGCACGTAGCCACTCACGACACCGGCGGCGATGCCCGGCGTGTAGGGCGCAGCGGGCGCGAAACTGCCATCCGGCGCGACCGCCGCGCCCTGGATCGAGACACCACTGGTGGCGTCGAGCGCCGGCCCGGTCATGACCTGCAACGCCGCGCTGGTCACGCTGAGCCCCGTGTCCACGCTCAGCTGCAGGTTCTGCGTGCTGTCCTTGTTCACGACGACGACGCTGAGGCCACCCGCCTGCGTTCGGATGGCATAGGCGCTGACGTTGAGCGCGCCGGCCGCCACGCTGGTCGCAAGCAACGTGCCCTGCCCCGCGAGCGTGAACAGCAGCAACCCGTAATATTCGGGCCGCGCCTCGACCACCACGCCATCGCTGTCGGCGATCGGCGTATAGCCATCGCCGTTGCCGCCGCCATGCAGGTTGGCGCCGACGCCGCCGCCCTGCGCGATGTTGAACAGGTCGTCGATGACCCAGAGCGAGGACGCGTAACTGTCGCTGACGCCATTGGCGCCGCCGTTGTAGAACGAATTGGTCTCGGCGATGCGAAACGGTACGCCGATCGCAGCAGCCCCGGCCGCCAGCGTCACCAGGTCGCCGATCAGATTCGGATCAGGGCTGACCAGTTCGGCTACGGTCGACGACGCGCTCTGCCCGTTGCCGCGGTAGTAGTGCTGCGTGAGCAGGACGATCTCGCCGCTGCCCACGTGCTCGCCGAACGGTACGGTCCATGAGCTGATGTTTCCCGCCGCGGCCGGTCCGGTGAGTTTCACGTCCGGCGAGACCTGCAGGATCGCGCTGCGAAACTGTCCCCACCGCTGCTCGAAGTCGGTAACGCTCCAACTGGGAAAGTACTTGCCGCCATACAGATCCGGCTCGTTGCCGATCTCGATCGCGTACAGGCTCGGGCCCAGCGACTGGACGGCGTAGGCCACTTCCGCCGCGGCGGCGGCCGCCGTGGAGGTCGCCAGGTTTACCCCGTACAGCACTGTCCAGCCGGTCGCCTGTAGAAATCCTGCCAGTGCATCGATGTCCGACGGCGCCACCTGGCCGCTGGTGCGCCCCGCGCCGCTCGCCGCCCATTGCGTGGTATCCACGGAATTGCCGCCGATTCGAAGCAGGCTGGGCCCGAGCCGCGTGAACAGACCGATCAGGTCGGTATTGGCAGGCGCGAACCGGGGCAGCGCCATCGAGTTCTTCTCGTAGCTCAGTCCGGCGAACCCGGTACCGATGCTGCCCAGTTCACTCGCCGATACACTGACCGTTGCAATCGTCTGTGGACCGGACGGCGTCGGCTGCGGATTTGCCGGCGGCGCTGGGGTCAATGCCGCGCCATCGGTGGAGCCGCCGCAGCCGCCGAGCAGCGCGTCGGCCATCACGCAGCCGACCGCGCCCAGTGCAATGCGGCGCGTCAGCAACGTTTACTCCCGATGCTCGCCTTCCCCTTCCGGCCGCTTCTCCTTCGGCTCCTTGGGCGGAGTCTTGGGTTTGGGCGGCGGGTTCGCCACCTTCGGTGGCGGCGCCGGCGGCTTCGCGGTGGCTGTCGGTGGGTGGGCTACTGGCGCCGGCGGCGGCGTCAATGCACGTGCAGCCGTCGGCTGTCCGGGAACGGGCGGCTTCGGCGCGCCTGGGGCGGGCGCTCCGCCACCGGGCGCTGGCGCACCGGGGTTGCCATGGGCTTGCACCGCCGGACGCGGCGGCGGCGCCGTGGCACCGTGCGCAGCGATGACGCCCGGCGCATTGAACGCCGCGGGCTTGGGCGTCGCCGCGATCGGCGGCTTGCCCTGGTTGGCCTTGGCAAACAGCGCCGGGTTCTTGGCCGCCTCCTGCACATGCTGCCGCTGCAGCGGCGTCGGCGGGACGTGCGGCTCGGCCGCGGCCTGGCGTTGCGCCGGCGTCGGGACGGCAGCCGTGCCGCCGGTTCCGCCGTTGTAGCTGACCTTGTTGACGGTGACGTTGTTGATCACCGTCTCGTTGTAGGTGTTATGCACCACTGTAGTGTTGTTGTTGATGGTGGTGACGGACTGGTTGTAGGCAAACGAATTGCCAGTCCAGCGGCCGCCGGCGTAACCGTCGCCGCCGTAGCCGTGGCCGTAATTGACGCCGCCGTAGAAGCCCACGTGCGGGCCCCAATAGCCGACATGGAACAGATAAACACCGCCAACGAACCCCCAATAGCCCGGGGTCCACAGCACGCCGACGCGCGGCGGCTGCACCCAGGTGCCGGGCACCCAGTAATAGCCACCAGGCCCGTAGGCCCAATAGCCCGGCGTCCACAGATAGCCGTCCTCAGGGACCGGCGGCTGCTCGTAGTCCGGCAGCGGCGGTGGCGGTTCGCTCGCCTGCTCCTCCTGGTAGCTCGCATCCGCCGCTGCATTCGCATCCGGCGCTGCATACACGGGCGGCGGTGGAGGCGGCGGGGGTCGATATACGACCGGCGGTGGTGGTGGTGGCGGCGGCTCGGCAACCCGCACCTGCGCCACGCATCCCGCGAGCAGCGCCATCATGCCGACAATCCAGTAACGCATCATGCATTCTCCAAGGCTAACGACCGTGACTAACGGCCGTGTTCGACGTCAAAAATGGTCTTCTCGGTCTCATGAATCGCAGCATCGATATGACCGACCGCGCGATTGCGCAGGCCGCGCGTCATCGGATCATCCTCTTCGCGCGCCACATCGTTGTGCACCTTGTGCAGCAATTCCAGTGCTTTGTGCAGACGCCCCGGGCGATCGGCTGCCACATCGACCGGCGGGTGGTCGTGGATGTCCTTGCCATCATCGATGGCCGCGTGCTTGATCTCTCCGATCGATTTGTCGATCTCCGCGATCGCCAGGTCTTCGTGGCTGCTGACCACGGCGTCGCCGGGTCGATGCTCGAGCATCCAGCGCGCCGCGCGCAGATCGGTCAATGCATGCAGGTAGGCCGGATGCTTGCCCGGCAGATCGGCGTTGGCCGCGAACGGCATTGCCAGCAGCGCCACCAGGCCCGTTGCCCCCACCAGACCCGTCGCCCCCGTCCATTTTCTGTAATTGGTCTTCACGTCTATCGCTCCTTGAATGAACAAAACCTTGTCTTCGGCTAGCGTGATTATCGCGCTGCGTAGCTGACTGGAATATGAACACTCCCGTCCGTGCGCTGGGTCACACTTCGTCAGGCCTCATGGCCATTCGTCAGGCCTCATGGCCGCGCAGCAGGCCGCCGATGTAGGACGCCGTGCGGCTGTCCGGGAACACCTCGTTGTCGATTGCGCGGCTATCGATCTGCAGGTGATCGTGCAGCACGCTCTTCATCACCGAGCGCAGATCGAGCGTCGGCTTGAGGTCGCGCTGCTGATACAGCGCGTGTGCCGAGAGTCCCGGCCAATCCGCCAGCACCCGCCCGCCGGCTACTGCGCCGCCAAGCAGGAACGCCGCACTGCCGGTGCCATGATCGGTGCCGCGGGTGCCGTTGGTGGCTGCAGTGCGGCCGAACTCAGTGGCCAGCAGCACCACGGTGCGCGGCCACACGTCGGCCAGCGATTCCTTCAGCGTGCGCAGGCCCTGGTCGAGCACCGCCAGACGCGCCCGCAGCTGCCCCTGTGCGCCGCCCTCGTTGAAGTGCGTATCCCAGCCCGTGGTGTCGAACACAGCCACCGCCGGTCCATCCTCGCGGCGCAGGAAGCCGGCCACCGTGCGTACCGTCTCGGTGTAGCGCCCGGCGGTGGAGCGCACCGCGGGTGTCATCGCCGGCCCGGCGGTCGCGTCGCTCGCCATCGTTGATGCTGGCGCTTCTACCGCCTCGCTGTCGGTATCCAGCGCCTCTGCCAGTCGGCGCGAGAGCAATGGATCGCTGGCGTAGCGCTCAGTGATGCGGCGCATCGTATCGTCGTCCAGATCCGGCAGCACCGAGGGCGACCACGACGCCACCTCGGCCGGACCACGCAGCACCAGCGGTACGTTCTGCGCCAGCGCCACTCCGCGAGACGCACCGCCGCGCGCTGCGCTCGGCAGATGCACCAGCGCGCGATTCAGCCAGCCGCTCTGGCTCGCGTGCGGCTGCGTCATGCCATTCTCGAGCACGTCCTGGCCATCGAAATGCGAACGTTCGCGATACGCGCTGGCCACGGCCGGCATCACCAGCAGTTCGCGCGCAACGTAAGCTTCCTGCAGGAAGCCCAGTCCGGGGTTCAGTCCAAAATAACCATCCAGCGCCAGTGCGCCGTCGCTGCCTCCGGGAGCAGCGATCGCCAGTTCACCGCGCAGCCGCGCATAGTCCGGATCCGCATAAGGGGGCACCGCCGACAGCCCGTCGAGCGCGCCGCGCATGATGATGAACACGAAGCGCGATGAGCCCGCCGCCGGCGCGGCGAAGCTGTAGCGCGTCGCGACCGCTGCCGCGCCGGTGGCGAGCCCGAGCTTCAGCAGCGAGCGACGATTGATCGGCATCGGGCGGTCGCGATTCATGGGCAATCCCTTGCGATACTTCAGCGGCGCAGAAATTCAGGGGCGGTCAGCAGCAGCGTCAGCGCCTGGGCATCGGTGGCTGCGTGCGACAGGCTGGTGCGCGTCGCGTCGCTGTAGTTGGCGCCCAGCAGTTGCGGTCCGAGCTCGATGACCGCGCGCGTACCGCCGACGCGCTGCGCGACGGCATCGGCGAATTCGATGCGTTTCATCAGCGCGGAAGCGCCATCCCAGTCGTCACTGCGATCGGGCCAGCCGGCGGGCGAGCCCGGCGCGAACTGCCGCTGCCCGAGCACGTCGAAGCCCGCAATCGAACGCGGCCTGTCATCCACCGGCAGCGTCAGTCCCCGATGCATCGACACCAGGTAATCCTGCGGTGTCTTGTATTTCGCCAGCGGCGCCTGCCAGGCTTCAGGGCTCGCGATCAGTGCGCGGTAGACCTGCGGCAGGTCGCCGTCACTTCTCTCGAAGGCCTTGGCGATGCGCGCCACCGCCGCCGGCGGCGGATCGTCGGCAATGAAATGCCGCGCCAGCTTGGTCGCGATATGGTGTGCGGTCGCGCTCGAGTGTGCCAGGTCAGTCAGCGCCGCGCGCCCCTGGGCTTGATCCGACTCGGCATAACGGCGACCGAACACGGTTTGCGTGCCCGGCTCATGCAGCAGCGGCCGATACAGGAACTCACCGGTGGTCCCGGCCTGCATCGGCCCTGCGCCCGCGCCGCCGCCCAGCGACCAGCCGGTGAGTACCTTGGCGAAACTGGTCACGTCGGCCTGCGTGTAGCCGGCATCAACGCCGAGCGTATGCAGCTCGAGGATCTCGCGCGCCAGGTTTTCATTCAGTCCGAGCGTGCGCTCGCGCCGTGCCGCGCGCTGCGCGAGTGCAGATGTCGGTCCGACCGAGCGCTGATTGTCCAGGTACAGTAGCATCGC
>Ga0302324_100008142_pt1 | contig 22156 bp, 23 predicted proteins | sample Palsa_T0_1_FD_201949 | JGI IMG/M metagenome (GOLD analysis project Ga0302324, IMG submission 201949) | Peat permafrost microbial communities from Stordalen Mire near Abisko, Sweden - Palsa_T0_1 | ecosystem: Environmental > Terrestrial > Soil > Palsa > Peat permafrost | place: Sweden: Abisko...
CGCGCACGTTGCGGGCGGATAACGAACGTACGATGCCGTTGGTCAGCACCACCACGGGATTGTCGAAGAATAGATCCATTTGCGGAGCGGTCTGCGCCGGCACGTAGCGGCTGCCAATGAGCCGCTGAAGTTGCGCGTCGGCGCTGATCCGCAGCGGTTCGTCGCCGCGATCGCTTTCTTTTGAAATCCAGGCATAAAAGGCCTGGGACGTTTCGACGAGCCCAATGCTGCGTGCGTAGCCGGCGGCGGATTCGAGCTGTGCGCGGATCTTCTGCGGGCTGCCCATGAGCACCTCGTCGAGAGAATCGATTTCCCGGCGGCGCCAACCTTCGTAGTCACCGTGGATCAGGCGCCCGGAATCCAGGAGGAACTCGAGGGGAACGAAGGCGCCCTGTTCGAGAATTTGCGTGTCGATTTGGGCTTGTAGCGCGGTGTCAATGGTCATAGGGCGGTATCATTGATCATGGCGCGAACAAGGCTTCCAGGTCGGCCGAACTCAACTGCGACGCGGATGCGCTCTGCTCCGCGTACAGCTGAGTCACGAGCGCATGTTTGTCGGCTTGCAGTTGCATGATCTTCTCTTCGACGGTGCCCTGGGCAATCAACTTGTATACGAATACCGGTTTGTCCTGGCCGATGCGGTACGCGCGGTCGGTGGCCTGCGCTTCGACGGCGGGATTCCACCAGGGGTCGTAGTGAATAATGGTATCCGCGGCGGTGAGATTCAACCCGGTGCCGCCGGCTTTGAGGCTGATGAGAAACAGCGGTACGCTGCCCGTTTGAAAGCGTTCCACCAGATTACTGCGGTGCCGCGTCTCGCCGGTCAGCAGGCAGTAGGGAATCGACAACTCATTCACCCGCGTCTCTATGAGGCTCAGCATCGCGGTGAATTGCGAAAATAGCAAAATTCGCCGGCCCTCGGCGATCAGCTCGGGAAGCGCGGCCGACAGCCAGTCGAGCTTGGCCGATGGAATAAGCTCGGTTGCTGCTTCCGCATCGACCAGCCGGGGGTCGCAACAAGCCTGACGTAACTTCAACAGGGCGTTGAGCACGGTGAGGTGGCTTCGAGCCAAGCCCTGATGCTCGATGGCCTCGCGCACTCGCCTGTGCACACTCAAGCGGATGCCGTCGTAGAAGTCGCGCTGTCTTTCATCGAGTTCGATGGCTTCGACGATTTGCACTTTCGGCGGCAGATCACGGGCTACCGCATCCTTGGTGCGCCTCAACAGGAAGGGTTGCACGCGGCGGCTGAGCGCCGCGGCGCGTTTGACGTCGCCGCCGTTTTCGATGGGCGTGCGGTACAGTCGCTGAAATTGCCGACGCTCGCCGAGCAGGCCGGGCTGCACGAAGTTGAACAGCGACCACAGATCGCCGAGATGATTCTCCATGGGAGTTCCGCTCAGACACAGCCGGTGCTCTGCGCGCAGCGCCTGCGCCACCTGCGATACTTTGGCCTGCGGATTTTTGATGGTCTGCGCCTCATCGAGGATGACGAATTCGAAGTCATGCTCCAGCAGCATGTCGCTGTCCATCAGCAGCAGCGGATAGCCGATGAGGATGACGTGGGCAGCGTCGATGGATGCGAACCGTTCCTTGCGCGTTGCACCGTGCAGGACCAACAGCGTAAGTTCGGGCGCGAAGCGGCGGATCTCCTGCTGCCAATTGCCGAGCACACTGACCGGCGCCACGATCAGCGAGGGCTTGCTCAGGCGGCCTTGTTGCTTCTCGATGACGAGATGTGCCAGTGTCTGCACGGTCTTTCCCAACCCCATGTCGTCGGCGAGGATGCCTCCGAGCCCGTGGCGCCGCAGAAACTGCAGCCAACCGAGGCCGTATTCCTGGTAGGGTCGCAATGTCGCGGGAAAATGCGCCGGGGCGGCCAGCGGTTCGATTTGGGCAAAACCCTTGACCGCGTCGATGAGGCTGAGCAGCGTCGGATCATCGGATTGCAATACGGGCGCGTTCGGCTCGAGAGCCAGTTGCGCGAGCCGGCCGGCTTGAGTGGCCGGCAGAGTCAACGCGTGGTGCTCGTTCAAACCATCCTGATCGCACAATTCCACCAGCGTGTCGGCAATGCGCTGAATGCGTGCCAGCGGCACCGGCAGATAGCGTCCGTCCTCCAGGCGTACCAGCAAATGTTCGGCGGTGATCAGGCTGAGGCCATCGTGTTGCCCGGTCGACTCTCGCCCCGCGCCCTGGAGATAACCGACCAACGCCGGCAGCAAGTTCACGGTCTGTCCGTCCACGTGGACGCCGAGCCGAAGGTCGAACCACTCACGCGAGGAATTCGAACCCTTTCGACGATGCGTCGTCGTTTGCAAATCCGCGTACCAATCCTCCATCGCGGCGATGCGGTAGGGGAAGTCCGGATCGACGGTGATTTGCCATCCTAGGGATTGCAGGGCCGGCACGCCGTTCAACATGAACGCCAGCCATTCTGCGCCATCGCGCGGTGCGTTCAGGAAGGACTGCAGCTGCGCGCGCAATTGGCGCTCCACGTCGAGGTCGCGGGTAATTTCATGGATCACCTCGCCGTCCCATTGGCGTACCAAACCCTCGGTGCGCAGAGCGCCGCTGTCCACGGCCACATCGTTATACACAAAATGCAGAATCGCCTCCGGGCCGGCGCCGAGCACCAGCCGGGCTCGCAGCGAGCACAGGGCGCGCCGCTGCAGCGTCAGGCTGCGTAGTCGGGGGAAGCGGCTGGCGCGGGAGTCGCGGGCGAGGTCTGCGTTGACGGTCGGAACCTGTGCCGGGTCGATGGCCGGTCGAGTCCAATACTCACGCAGCAGATCCAAGGGGTATGGAAGTTCGAGCGGACCGCAGCTGCCGGATGCAGCGATGTACACTGCGGGCTCCAAATCCAACAGAAAATCGAGTGCTTCGGGAGCGTCGCAGACCAAGTGCTGATCACCATTCGGCAGCACCTGCCATGCGAAGTGCACTTGCCGAGCGGCACTCGCGCGCAGCGTTTGGTGGCCGAGCGAAGTGGCAGCCTGATGCGACGGTGCCGCTCGACGGGACGCCGTTCCGTCAGCCGAAGCCGCGCCCGGTAGTGAGCGCCAGAAGGCGCGTCCGGTGGCGACTACTCGCCGCAGCAGGTCGAAGCCGGCCGCGCCCGTGAGTTCCCACGGACTCTCGAATTGCCGCGACGTGAGCGCCTCGAGGATGTTCCGGTCGCTCACCTCGACGTAACGAGGATGGTCCCGACTCCCATCGGAGGTTCGAGGGGTGAATGGAAAGGTTTCGGTTTGAACGTGTCCGCTGGCCATCGAAGTCTGAGTCACCCAAGTGGACAAGCGGACTCCTCGGCCGGCGGTGGGCTCGATGAGGTAGCACAGCGCCTGTCGCAGAGGCGCGCTTCGGACCGCAGCAAGCGTCGACGGTGGTGGCAAAGGAACCGTGCCTCCGAGACGATTGTCCGCGGACGTGCCCAAGGCTTTGCCCGCGGTCATCAGCACCGCCGCCAGGTGTACGCAGGGGCTTCGTTCGCCGCAACTGCACTCGCCCTCGAAGGTTGGGGCATCGGTGCCTTGATACTGAACATAGACGCGCCGGTCGCCGGCGATCCCAGTCACTACGCGGCCGCCTTGCAGGACGCGCACGCCGGAGACGCCGCCGAGGTCGATCAGCTGTTGTGCCGCATGCAGCAGAGGGGCTTCGAAGATCATGTGCGGGTGGGCGAGGGGAGGGGCATCAATGGATGCGTGAATGTCTATTGGCATGGGCGAATTCTATTTCACTATTCCTGCGCAGCTTTCGCAAGGCATGTGAGGCCGCCGATCGCGGCGATTCCGTTATTGTAAAGGGTGAGAACGGCGATTATGTGTTTGAACGCCGCCTCGCCGAAAAGAACGGTCATCGTCGACGCCGGGCTGCTTAAGGCGGCGATGGACGGGGGCGATGCCGATCAGCGTCAAACGGTGCAGTCTTGCATCGATATACAAAAAATTATATAATGCGATTCGATGGCCGATCGCAAACCCGTCGAATTTCGGGGCAGTTCCCTGGATGAACTTCGAGCCTTTCCGGTACCGGCACGCCGCGAGGCGGGTCATCAAATCGACCAGGTACAGCGAGGCAGAGAGCCAGACGACTGGAAACCGATGCCAAAGTTGGCTCGGGTGTTCAGGAAATTCGAATTCGGGACGCCGCTGGGGCGTTCCGGGTCATTTTTGTTGCGAAGTTCGCCGCTGCTATCTATGTGCTTCACTGCTTCCAGAAGAAGACACAAAAGACCAGCAAGACGGATTTGGACCTAGCCGAGAAACGCTACCGTGATTTGACGAAGGAGCTAGCCCCATGAGTAAAAAGCGGTTTGCCAGCGTATGGGACGCCATCGAGGATACGCCTGAGGAGGCAGAAAATCTGAAGTTACGCTCAGCCCTGATGGTGGCTCTCAAAGCGCATCTGGCCCGCAGTAACCTGACCCAGGCGCAGATCGCCAAGCTGTTCGGTGTCACTCAACCTCGTGTCTCCGATCTGCTGCGCGGGAAGATCAACGTCTTCGGCCTGGATGCTCTCGTAAATATGGCGGCCGCGGCGGGCTTGCGCGTCAAGATAAGCATACGAGAAGCTGCATAGAGCATCACCGGAATTCTTTACTCCTGAATCCTGAATTTGAAATGAACATATTCACTTGGATATCGCTTTCTCGCGCCGCTCGACCGAACCCAATCGCCGCCAGAAAACACGCATAGCAAGCGCTGACCGCGATGACGCCGAACCACAACAGCGGCGTGTACGAACGGTCGACGATTAACAAGCCGCCCACATAGGGTCCGACCGCGAGCGCCATATGGCTGGCCGTTCCATACACGGCCACGAAGCGGCCTGTCGCATCGACGTCATTGAAGGTGATGATGAAATAGCTAACGACATAGCTCCACATAATCTGGAATACCGCGTTGATTACGAAGAACGCCGCTACCGGATCGGCGTAGTGACTCAAGCTAGTCAGCAGCCCGAGCGAGATCACCTGCACCAACGAGCTCACCATCAGCGGGCGCGCGCGCCCGAACTGCAGTCCCAGCCAAGCCGCGGCGCCGGAGCCGAGCAGACTTACGACGAGCCCCCCACTCAACGCCGTACCGGTCTGCTCCAGCGACAAGCCCGCCGCGCGGGCGATGCCTTCAAGGTAGCCCCACACGGCACCGATCATGAGGAAGTAGAGTCCGGTACCGGCCACCACCAGGGTGCCGCGACCCGCCAGCACGCGCCACGCGATCTGGCCCGCCGGCGGACGATCCCCTCAACATCTGCTCTGTCCTCCCGGTGACCGGCCGTAGGTTGCACCGTGTCGGATCGCGGGCACAAAAGCTGCATCGACAAGAACGTCTCCTCCCGTCACTATCTGCGCTTAGTTCAACGGCATGGAATCGCGCCCAGTATTAAAGTGCCCGCGGCACGCCCAAAGTTTTGACCGTCATCCGCACGATGGATGCAATCGAGCGCGCAAGTCGCTGGAAGCGGCCAACCGTCTTCTTCGATGAGCTTCAAAACATCGTCGAGAACTTACAAGATATCGTCGAGAACTCAGAAGACATCATCACTGTGCCGCATCCAGCTCGTTGATGTATGCTCGGAGTTGGAAATCGCAAGTCGATCGTCGCGAATCTGTTACCCTTTCAATTCCTTGAGTTGGTGCGGTGATGTAGTGCTTCGACGCTTTGCTCGAGTCTGATCGCAACAAGCAAGCGGAGGCACATGGTGCTCTTAGTGCACGAAGAAATCGCGCCAAATATGAAATTTACATTCAGAACCCTGACAGCGCAGGTGCTCCTTTGTGCGCTGGCGCTATGCGCCGCGGCACCGCTGCTCGCGGACGAACCCGGAGGACCGAATGGCACCGCTACCGATCAGGCAGCGGGCGCTGCGCAATCCTCGTCGAACTGGCGCGTCGGCTTCTCTGTAGGCGCACTGACCCACCAATCCTTGGACGGTCTGTTCTATCAGATAGAGATACCGAGTTTTCACAGCAGCTACCTCGTTGATTTGGACGGGGTGTACACCCTGCACCGATTCCAGATTCTGCCGATAGATTTGGAAGTGCAGGGCGAAGTCGCCAAGCGCTTCGGTATGGATCATCAGAGCGAGGTCGATCTGATCTCCGTCGTGCGCTGGAAGAAGTTTCCCTGGAACGACAAACTTTACACCAATTTCCGTTTTGGCTTTCTAGGCGGGAGCTACGTGAGCAGCATTTCACCCTGGGAGAAACAAGACTCGGGCAACAACACGGGTTCGAAATTTTTGCAGCTGCTGATCGCGGAGTTCACCTTCTCTCCGAGCGAAAACGCGGGTTACGAGGGTTTCATCGGATTGCACCACCGCTCGGGTATTTTTGGCTTGATCAGCGGAGTGACGGGCGGATCGAACTACTTCATGGTGGGAATGCGCTTTCGGGCTGATTGAGTTTTGGCAAGAGTGTCATGTCCGCCGTGGCGGTGTGTTACCCGCGACGTGAAGGCCTCCGGCTCCGCCAGTGGATGAGTTGCTTGCTACCCTCTGGGATATTCGTCATGCTAGATTGTGCAGGTAACACCTGCGTCGCTGTCACTATATGCGGAAAATACTCCGTCTGTTTTATGCTCTCGTACCGCAATTCGGGCGATACAGACGGGAGAAACTTGAACAGGTTCAGCACAGGTTGCTCGAGCGGCCTTCTCGGGAGGACGTTCTCCATGGATTTCGTCTAATCCTTGGGCGGGAACCGGAAGATCAGCAAGCCATCGACGCGCATATGCATATCCCAAGCGTGGCGGAATTACGGCGCACCTTGTTGGTTTCAAGTGAGTTCCAGGGCCAGTACAAGGTCATGCGCCCTGAACCTTACGAACACCCTAGTTTGTCAATCGAGCGGGAAACAATTGTTTTTATCCACATGCAAAAAACCGGAGGCACAACCCTGCGAGCGCTGCTCGAGGGGCAATTCCCGGCAGATCGGGTCTGTCCCGTGCGCGTGGACAAGTTACATCTTCTTTCTGTTGCGGAACTGGGTCAGTTCGATTTCTTCGCCGGGCATTTCGATAGAAGTTCGATATGCTTTATTCCCCGCAAGGAGATCAAGACCGTCGCCTTGTTTCGCGAACCGCGAGCCCGACTCATCTCCTTTTATAGGTTTTTACGATCGCATCCCACTCGAGACGAATTTGCAGCCGATCCGGGTATTCGCCTTGCTAACGAGCTAACGGCGGAGGAGTTTTTTGAAAGGCCGGAGATTCGCGGTTTACCTGCCGTATACAATCACTATTTGATTGCTTTAGGCGCCTCATTTTCTTGGTTTAAACGAAATCAGGGCTCGCTGTCCAAAGAAGATATCTCCAGCGCATTTGACAAGGCCAAACGGCAAATCCGTGCGATTACGGCAATTGGAATTACGGAGCGCTTTGACCAATCTGTCGAATCGATTTGCAAGGCCTTACATATAGATAAGCGGCCATCGATTGCGCCCTTACACGTGACAAGCAACTTTGTTGAGTTGGACGCCCGATTCAAGGTAGTTGAACCGGTAGCAATGACGCCTAGGCTAGCCTCAGCGCTCGATGAGCTTACTGTATACGACGATGAATTGTATCGATTCGCCACTCAAGAGTTCGAGCGGCAATGCGCTGAATTAGGTGTCTCCAAAGTTTGATCGAAGCGAACGCTTCTGGGACTGCTCGCCCTGTCATCGACGCTTCTCGAACGTCCCACACTAGGAGACGCCTTATTCAACGCGAATGAGCTTATTCTTTGAGTGTACTGGTTTCGACTTGAAGTTCGATCAATCGTTGCTCAAATTCGCTCTTAGCGAATCCATACAACTCGTCATCATATGCGATGAGATCCTCGATCGCGCCGGCGAGTCTAGGCGTCATTGTCACGGGGTCGACTCGACGAAATCGAGAGTCTTTTTCAGGAAACTTGTCGGTCACATGCGCTGCCTCAATCGATGCCACCGGGATCAAATCCAAGGACTTGCATATTAGCGCCGCGGATTTTTCAAATTGCTCGGTGATGCCGATAGCTGTCAGTGAGCGTATTTGCAGTTTTGCATCGTGCAGTAGCTGGGATAACTTCTCTTGGGATAACGATGCTCTGTTTTGATCAAACCAGGAAAACGAACTACCGAGCGCAATCAGATAGTGGTTATTCACAGCCGAATAATGGCGCAGTTCTGGCCGTTCGAAAAACTCCTCTGCGCTCGACTCGCTGGCGAGACGAATCAAGTAATTGTCTGTAAATTCGTCACCGACTGGATGCGATCTTAAGAAACGATAAAGGGAGATGAGTCGCGCTCGTGGTTCGCGAAATAAAGCAACCGTTTTGATGTTTTCGCGAGGTATAAAGCGCAACGAGGACCGGTCGAAGTGGCCGGCGAAAAAATCGTACTGCGCAAGTTCCGCGATTGAAAGAAGGTGTAGCTTGTCCTCTAGTACGGGGCATCTCCGATCTGCCGGGAATTGCTTTTCAAGCATGACTCGTAGACTGGTTCCGCCCGTCTTTTGTAGGTGGATAAAGACGATCGTCCGTCGTCCCATGGACAAACTAGGATGCGCCTCGGTGCCCGGGTGCATGACCTTATATTTTCCTTGGAACTCTTCTGAAGCCAGTAAGACCTGCCGCAATTCGGCCACACTCGGAATGAGCATGTGTGCGCTAATTGCGCGTTCGTCCTCCGGCTCCCGCCCGAGGATAAGACGAAATCCATTGAGAACGTCTTCGCGCGACGGTCGTGCAAGCAACCTGTGTTTAACCTGTTCGACGTCGTCGGTACGACTTCCTCGAATACCCGCAACTAGATCGGCCAAGTGGCTCATTACTTTGCGCATGTGGCTTCAAGTTTTCAACCAGAAAAGGTCTTTGTAAATCCGACGGCTATGACGCCAGAAGCGCTGTGCGGCGACCCGAAACAATTCCTAAGCGGATCGGAAACGTCAAACAAAACCAAAAGAATATCCTCTTCAACTCACCTGTGAGGGTTTCTGGAAATACATCACGACCCCAAGCGCGCCATTATGATTGGTGAAAGTAGAAAAGACGCGCTGCACGCCCGCTTGCTCCAAGATGAACATCAGCTGACTTAAGTTGTAGTAATTCATTTGCATTTCTGGATCGCTCACTGGAGCGGTGCGAAGTACTCCAAGTCGTTCGAACGCGCGTCTCCAAAACGCTTTTGTTTGCGAATTACGCCCTTTCCGTGCCCGTGAAACAGCCGGGCTATCCGGCACGACGCCGAACTCGGCCTCGTATTTGTCCCAAGCGAAAGTCACTTGGATCACGCCGCAGCCACCATGTATCACTTTGCCTACTAGCTCTGCAAACAACTTTCGACCCCGCGCTACCTCTATATGTTGCAGTACGATGCCAGAGTACACGAGATCGAATTGACCGGTCGCTCTAGAGAGAGTGTCATCCGACAGCACAAGAGTGACATTGTGGCAATTTTGTGCCTGGCAATTCAGGCGGGCTTCAGCAAGCATCGACTCCGCAACGTCCATGCCGACAACTTCACGTGCTTGGGCCGCGAACGGAATCGACAAGCGGCCAACACCGCATCCGAAATCAAGTACACGCTGCGGAGCAAAGTGGGCGCCGAAGTATCCGCGGCAAGTATTCAAAACCATAATGGCGGTTCTACTTCCGGATGCAAAAAATTCAAGCTTCGCATCGGGTGTAAGGGCGTCGCTACGGTACTTCGGATTAGTGAGTACAGCGAAATAGGGGTCGCGTATACCCCATGCCTGCCACTCGGTATCAGTCGTCATTGCTTTGGAAGTCTTCTCGCTGACGGAACAAATTGCTGATTAAAGATCTAGGTCGCCTTATGCAGAGATTCGCAGGAAAAACTCATGAACAGCGGAACGCCATGAGGGCATCCTGCAAACCCGGCAAAATATCTAAAGAAATTAAGCCGCTATGATATATGACAACATCGGAATATCAAAAGCTGGAATATCAAAAGCTCATTGGGTTTCAAGCTATTCAGGTTGAGGGTCGTCATGCGGTACACGTTCCGGGCTTTTAGCGTGCCCCAACTCCGTGCCTACCATCATCGCAATGACCTCTTTCATATGCGCTTTTGCCTTCCAACCCAGAATGCGTTCTGCTTTTGCGGCGTTACCCTTTCCATCGGATATGTCGCTTGGTCGCAATAGAGATTCGGAAACGACGGTGTGATCACGCCAGTCCATGTTGAGTACCGCAAAGGACTCTTTAACGAATTCCTCGAGGCTATGACTAACACCTGTCGCGATAATGAAGTCGTGTGCAGTTTCGCACTGGAGCATCCTCCACATTGCGTCCACATACTCCGGCGCCCAACCCCAGTCACGCCGAATTTGAAGGTTCCCGAGCGTGAGTTTCTCGTCACTGCCTTGCGCTATTCGGCAGGCCGTCGCGATGACCTTGCGCGTAACAAAACGCTGCGGTCTGATCGGCGATTCGTGATTGAAGAGAATGCCTGTTGTGGCGTGCAGCCCGTATGCTTCGCGATAGTTGGCAACCAACCAATACGCGGCCGCCTTGGCGACCGCGTAGGGACTACGGGGCCGAAATTGGGCGTCTTCCACGGCACCACCGGGATCAGTGTCGCCATAGCACTCGCCGGAGCCAGCATTGTAAAAGCGGGTGGGCTTGCCTAGAAACCGGATGCTCTCGAGTATATTCAGGGTGCCCGCGATAATACTGTCCAAGGTTTCGACGGGTTGGCCGAAGGACAATCCGACCGAGCTTTGCCCGGACAAATTGTAGATCTCGTCCGGCTCAACTTTGCGCAACAAGTGAAGAACGCTTCGGAAGTCGTAAGTTGCCATTGATTCGAGTTGAATCCGGTCAACGATTCCAAGCCGTGAAAGGCTGGAAAACGACGAGGTCTGCGCATCGCGCGAGGTGCCGATTACCGTGTAGCCCTTCCGCAACAGTAATTCGGCTAAGTATGTGCCGTCTTGACCCGAGATTCCGCAAATAAGTGCTCTCATGACCCCTCGTTGACTTCGAAATGGCTAAGACCCTAGACCCTACCTCAATGTGGACCGCATCAAAATGCGGCATCAACGGCGGATGCCTCCAGGCGAATAACTTCGTTGCGATTGGCTTCGATGCTGCTCGCGAGTGCAAGGAGTTCGAAATCAGTCGGTGATGTGTGGCAGGCAATCTTGGCCACCGCTTCCAGCATTTTCTCCCGCTTCGTGATTGTGCTTTCGACATCATGAGTCGATGATTTGGCCCAGGTCACCAATTTCTCCATACCGGCGATGGCGCGTCGGGCTGATTCGTCCCAGCTGAACTTGGCTGACTGAGTCTTCGCGTGGGCTTTTAGGGATTGATAGAAGTCAGCATCGGTCAAGGCTTTGAGTATGAGTGCCGTCATGTCCTTTACCGAAGTCGGGTCGAATAGGGCATCGGCGCGACCAATGACTTCGGGAACACTCGTCGCATTAGATCCGATGGTGGGTATTCCACAGCACATGGCCTCCAGCGCGGGCAGGCCAAAGCCTTCTTGAAATGACGGAAAGACGAACAAATGACAGCACGTGTAGAGCGCAATCAAGTCCTCGTCGGAAACGAAGCCTGGAAGCACCATGTCATCGGGTGCCAATCCGAAGCTCTTGGCAAGTGTCGTGAGTTCCCCCCGACCAGCAGCGTCGATTTTGCATACCAACACAAGCTGGTAGTCCGCGCGAACAGTTGACGGCAGAGCTGCGTAGGCGCGCACCAGGCCCTGAAAGTTCTTGCGTGTGGCGAACACGCTCGAGTGCATAAGATATTTTCGGTCAATGCCAAGCCGCTTCATGACTGGCACCGCATCGGTGGACAACTCACGCATGGACGAGAAGGAGTTGTCGGCGGCAGCGGAGATATTCCTAACTCGTGTTGACTCAATATCCAGCATGCTAATCCCCTCGTTCGCCGTATGTTGTGATATGGCGAACAAACCATCAGCACGACGCAGCGCCGCAATCTTGCTGTAGTACCAGGCCTTTTCGATATCCGACGCCATATGCTGCTCGGGATCTGCCATTGGAATCAGGTCGTAGAGGATTGCTGCGGTCGGAACTGTTGATTTGAGGTTGCCCATGGACGTGACGGTGTCGTCCTCTCGACCTTCGATCATGCTGGTAATCAGCAAGACATCCGGCGAGAGTGAATCGATGAGATGCTCTCGCAATATTTCGGCGGTGCACCGCCGCCAGATGTTTTCAGATCTCACTGCGCAGACCGGGCCGGGCGAGGTGAAAATGACGAAGCGATCAGCGGAAAGAATGCCTGAAAAGGATGCCTTGATGTCGTCGATGGTCTCGGAGAAAAGACCGTTCAAAAGGATGAAGACTTGGTGTCCGGCTGCATTGCGAGCGATTCCTTTGGCGAGCGCCAGTGAATAACGTCCGATACCCCGGTAGCGGCTAGCATTCTGTGCGCCTTGCAAATCGATGAGAATGCGCATGGCCATCCACCTATTCGCTTCGCTTCATTTCGATGGTGGCCTTCAGATCGGAAAAAGTTTGGCGTACGTTCAGAGGCAGAATCGATCGCGGTGTGGAGTTGATCGCGTCGCCGACCTTAGAAGCATTGGGGTGAAAATTGGAGCCGATCGGTTCCGACAATCCTTGCGTCAACACGATCAGTAGCGCAGCCATCTGTCTGTTCTGCTCTGCGGCACGCTGCTCCATCATATAGAGTCGGTTGTCGATGGCTCGTAGCTGACGCTCAATTCTCTCCGTCGGTGTACTGCTCAATCGCCGGAAAATTCGTAACCAGAAAGATCGGGCACCTTTACGATGTTCGGCAATCAGGCTACCCAAACCCGGCAACTCAGCGGACCTTGACCTTCCTTCCGGCGATCCCGCAAGTTCGGCGACGATCTGGGATTTTTGGGTGCCGGCTCGTATCTGCCTCAAATAATTTTCCAGGCCCTCTGGATCGGGGGGGCGACCCAAAAGTACCTTGTAAGCACCCGTGACGAAAGCTTCGTCGTGCAGCTTGAGCAGCTCGTCGAGTGTGCGCGGCTGCGACGCTAATGGCACGGAGTTTTTCATAGGGAGCCTCGAAAATACGCAACATTATGCACAATTGACACAGAATTGCATGCCGGGCCCGATTGAACCGAGCTGCAGCTGGCGCTCGAGATCCGCCCATCCCTCCGCGGCCGTCGGGATGATGCCGATATCATTCGCGCCTTTCGCTTCGTGGGAAGCGCCCGGGGGCGTGTCGCAGATCGCCGGATTGTGCACGCGTCGGCACATCCCCGGCAATGCCGAGGCCCTCTTCCCTGGCGATCAGTCGGGCGAGTAGTGTCATCTAATTACTCGCTGCGTATCCCAACAAAGCGATGAAAGTCTGGCCATTACAAGTTTGGCTGACTGAAGAAAAGTGCGTGCCTGTGGCGGTAAGCGAGCAGGCATAAATAGCAGTCGTTCCGAACGCCTGAGCATTCTGAAAGAGCCAGCCTACCGTGCGTACGTGGGTCCATCCGCTGGGGCACGAGCCGGCCGTGCCGCCCGTGTCTATATGCAGCTGGTAATCATCCGCTGCGGCCCCCGACCAGCATTCTTCGATGCGATTCGCTATGCGCGCCCCATTGGCATCGCACGCATTGATCGTCACGCTATAGGGGCACGCCGTTAGGATATAACCAAGAAACCCAGCAGGAGCCCAGCCGGTTTCTGTGGCTCCATCGCTGGAAATACCAGCCGATGGGTTCACCGTCGTGCTTCGTCTGTGCCCGGAATAGATCTGCCCAGTCGATGTGTTCTGATAGGTTTCAAGGCTAATAGCTACCTGCGGTATTCCCGACAAGCGCTGCGCTGTCGTCAGCCTAGTCATGGTAACCGGGTACCGCACCAAGTAGCGGCTGTTCAGCGAATTGTTAGGCGGAACGTAAAGCGACCACAGAGCCATGTTGGCGGGATTTGAAAGAACGTTTGAGCCGCTCGTCCCATCAAGAAGAGTTGAATAAACGTATAAATCGTCGGGCGTCGGACGGCCGCCGAAATTCTGAAAATCGAAATTGATGATCGGACTGTGCAACGTTGTGAAGTGCACGTAATCGAGAGCGATGGAGACCGCTAATCCATTATAATTTTCCAGTGTCGGAATGTTGAACGTGTGGTCCTTTCCATCAACACTGATCGCCGTATAGGGTGTTCCTGGCATGGTCGCAACGTTAGCGCCCACCCACTTGAACAAATCGGCGTTCGGTAGCTTCAGCGTCGCATTGTAGGGATTATTGAGCGCGGGTGCGCAAAAGCATCCTTGATAAAGAAAAGACCAATTTCCAGGACCTGGAGCATTCGCGGGGGCGCGCGCGACAGCGTTGTGATAATCGCAAATGGAACTATCACAATAGAACGCCAAATACGCATACAGCCATTTCCCATCCGGGCTTGGAAACATGCTGCCATCACCGAAGCCGGTGAGAAATGTCGCTTCGGGTGGCTCTTGGCTTGAAATGATCGTCCCTGGACTGACCCCCCCTACGGCCATTGGACTCCACGACGCCGGAGCGCCCGTGGAACTTGTCCACATCGATACGGATAGATTTGATTGACCCATGATCGTGTAATTGCATGGGCCTTCGTTATGAACGAAAGCGTAATAGGTCGATCCGATCTTGGTAAAACTCTCTACCCAATCCCCGCAAAAGTCCGAATTGACCGCCGGAGAAATGGGGACGATTGAGTTCGGCGCAAATGAAAGGGTGAGGTTACTTTTTATCGTGTCCATCACCCCGGGCGATGTGCAGCTATTCGTTCCGGTTCCCCCGCCGGTTCCAGTATTTTGGGTGAGGGATCTGACTGCTGATCCCCATGAGCATTGATTTGCACCGTATTGGTAAAACGAATTGGTTCCGGTCTGAATGAAAGACGGCACTACATCGCCAATATCGAACCCAGGGCCGTGGGTGAACACGGGCAACCCAAGGCGAAGAACGAAATTATTTAACGGATTACTTCGCTGTTGCGCCGCATACGGGGATTGACTGACGCCGCTCTGTTGGGCCCCTGCATAGGCGGATAAAAACAAAAATATCAACGATGCCAGGCGCATTTTAGAAGTCCGCACAAATGCTGTAAAAAAAATATTGCCGCAAGTGGGCTGGTGCTCAACGCTCCGTTATATGTAACGGCAACGGTATCGCCGGCCGCCAACTGAATGTATTGGTTGCCGAATTGATCCACCGGCAATTCTGCGGTGATGGCAGGTGTGATGAGCGGTTGCGAAGGAACGCCGTCGAACCCCAAAACATCGGTAAAGGAAAAGGTGAACGATGTGACGATGGAGGTACCGTCAAAAATTCTCCATGAGATCTGATATGGTTGAGTGCTAGCGTCATTACTGGTAGCAATGATGCAACTACACCGAGACCCGTTCGGCCCTGCGCTATACAGCGTAAAAAACGTGTTTTGGGCTTGATCGGTCCCCACGAATTGAAAAAAACCGCGATTGGGAGTCTGCGGTGTGATAAGGCTATTAGGTGTAAGAGTCATTATCAAAGTGCTCCAAATGTTGTGGCGAAGTAAGCGGCAACCACGCGGCGTGGAGGTCTTGAAAAACGCGCGCCGACCATGTGCCCAGCAGCGCGCATGGTTGATACCGGTCTTCTTCGCATGGTGTTCGTAGGCATCATAGCCGTCGGTCACCAGAACCCCATTCACCGCAGGCGTCAGCCCCAAGGATCCGTGTACGCAGACCGCGATGCGTGGAACGGGAAACACACATCGCCCTGCTCACCGTACACCGGCCAGAAGTAGCCGGTCTGCATCTTGCCGTGACCACTACGTCCGGCCTTGATCGGCGTCGCGTCTATCGCCTTCACGCGGCTCGAACGAATCGAGACAAACTGTGCGTCATAGATCGGCGTGAGTAGGCTGATCGCCGCCTGGGCGATTTGAGTAAGCCACGGGCGACTGACCCGGATGCCGACAGCCGCGAACCGCTGATGCTGCCGATACAGTGGAAGGTGCCACGCGAACTTATCCATCATCAGCCCCGCGACGAAGCTGACATCCGCTCGGCTCTCCTCCAGAGCCCCTGTTGGCGCCGGCAGGGCGAGAATCTTCGCGCTGCTCTTGAGCTTGATCACCGGCTGCCGATACTTCAGGACCTCGTAGGCTCCAGGGCGTTGGGCGATCCGGTTCGCCGATGACGTCATACTGATCCGGTGAGAGTTCCCTCACGTCCTCGTGCACCAGAGTGATGGTGCGAGGCGGAACTTGCGTCTCGTCGAAGAACTTCAGTTCCTCGCCGCTCTCGGCGCCGTCGCGCTGAACCGTGCGTCGGGTATGCGCGGGAATACTCTTGCGTTGTTCGACGCGCTCGGCAGAGACCGGGAAGGTCTCGCCCAAATGCAGTTGCGATGGGTCCGGCTCGGGCGCGAAGCGCTCGCTTTTCTGACCAAAGGTCTGGCGACGGAACCACTCGAGCTGGTGCGTCAGCGATGCAATCGGCTCGTCCTGTACGGCGATGGTCTGCGCCTGCGAACGCATGATGGAGACAAGCGCCGCAGTACTCATCGAGATCGCTTCGGGGAGGTTCGATGAGCCGGAAGATGCCGCGCTTTGCATGTCACTCATCCTATCACGATGAATGACGAAAAATGCTGTATTTATAGGGCTTTAGTCACCGCGACGGCGACGAGTATCGTTTGCGAACACGCTTTCCCTCCAACCCCTCAATCAGCAACTTCAATCCCGTCTAATCCATCTCCCGCGACCGCACCGAACGCCAATCGCTGATGAATTTGCCACTCTCGAGCCGCATGCCCCAGATACGAAATCCGCTGCGATAAAAATTCAGGCACTTCAGTTGTGAACCGCGGCGGTTCACAAAGAAATACAACGCGCCGTCGAGTGGGTCTCGACCCATCGCATGCCGTGCGAGCGCCTGTAGACCGTCGTAGGATTTTCTCATGTCAGTCGGTTGTCCGTAGAGATGCGCCCGGATCTGCGCCTCGGCGAAGAACATCAGCCGCGCGCAATGCTGAGCACGATGCCGGTACCGAGTCCCAGCCGTACTTCAAATCGTGAATCACCGGACAGAAGATCACCCAAATCGATAAACCCGGCCGTCTTGCTCGTCAACTGGGTCGCCTTGGCGACTAGCGCCCGATCCGACTCTCCTCCTCGCCGCAACCGCCAACGATAAGGACTCCGTGTGCTGATCCGCTCCCGCGCAGAGAATGCCGGGGCCGCCAATCCTCAAATTGCCCCAAAAATTTTGCACCATGTCTCTGCGCCATACCGCCGCTGCCTGATCTTCTCCATCGATCGCTCCAGTTGTTGAAAAACCGGAGGACATTTTCAGTGCCTATCGACGGCGGGCGGGCGCCTCAGTGCGGCCCCGACGTCAAAGGCTGAGGTGGCATGCCATGCGCCCGGACCGCTGAGATCTCGATCATCCCCTCGCCGGACTTTGCTGATGGCCGTGACCCAGTGAGGCCGGGGCCTATGGTGTCATCCGATCAAGAAGGTCGGGCCCAATGGCATGGCTCCAGAGAGGTAGGTAGTTCATCGCCCAAATTAGAGGCGGGAAATTATAGGGATCCGTTGAGCCAGAGATGGATTCGTCATTGCCCCCGCCTACTTTCTTTGAATATCTTTGCGAAATAGTCAGCAAGAGAGAGAGGTTTTCGTTCACGGCCTAGATCGCTTTCGACTGGAATGATTCGCAAATATTATCTATGAATAAGCCGTTGCTGAAGGCAATGCAGTAGGGATAACCTGCGACGCAACGATCAAAATGATGCCGCTCTTGGTAATTACACGGTGCGCATGCCGGATGATTGGCGATAACTGTTGGATTGGCGCCTGGATGCACTATGCCTTCTCTCAGATCTCGGCTAAGCACCAGCACGAAATCGTCACGCATCAACTGTGCTATGTGTGAGGTGAAGCTGTCGGTCGTTAAGAGGTTATTTGAATACTTCAATATACGCAGCGTATCCCTTAGATCGTCAAGACTCTTGGCGACCACGGAATTTATTTCATAGTCCGGCCGCCAAGGACTGTCGCTCTGGACATAGCATGTGAAAAAGTCGCCGCCAAGATTTTCATTTATCTTGGTATAAACTTGGGGGGGTATTGTCTGGAATGACTTCCCGGTAGGAAAGGCTGCATTGCCAGCGTACCGCGAGCGATCCATTTCTGGAGTTATCTCGTCGACGTATCCACCGACCAGCTTGCGCATATCTGCGAGCGAACGTTTGAGCTGTGACATAAACACAATGGGGTATATCCCATGCTTGAGGGCCAACGGTAACCACACTCGATAGCCAATATAACTTGGCGTCGCCTCAGTCCAACTCGAGCGGTGATAAAGCAGCCTCTCAGAAATCAGCAAGCGGACGCGTGCAAAAATCGACCGATCCGAACCCAGACGCGGGAAGCTCTTCTGAAGATCCAGCGCTTCTACCCAGTTCATGCGCCAATCCCGTCCGATAAAGGCACCCCACCACTCCTTTGGGTTGGATGGTGGTAGGGGCGAATAGGTGGGGCTGATTTGCTTTGTCGGCCTGCCGCGCTGCACCACAAGGCCAAACCGGGCAAACAGTCGCGAGGCTAGATCGGCAAGAATGGGTTGGACATGAAGTAAACAACCGGGTGCGCACAGGGGCACGTCGTTATTAAGTAGTGTGAACAACCCTGTCCAGATCAGGATATTATCGCCCAACCCGACATGCGACAGATCGATCATGCGAAGGCGGCGGTCGGGAATGAACGTTTTCTCGAATGCGCTTTTAGCTATCACATAGGGGGCTGCCACCGCCCGTGCGGCTTTCAGCAGCAGACTCCATCGCTTGTTTTGCGGGCGCTGCAACGTTGCGGCGCTCGGAAGGACGGGCACGTAATTGTCGGACGGGCGGCTGTCGAGGCTTAGAAAGCGATCACCCAGGACCTTGGTCATTGCCCTGAGGCCCCGCAATTCGTGCTCAGGTGTCAAGGGAGTGTCGAGGTTATCGCGCGTTTCGATATCATCGAAGATTTTGCGCCATTCATCGGCCACGCTGACGCGGTCGAATTCTTCTATCACTTCGCGGGCCTCGCGCCCGAGGCGCTTACGCAGCCCATCGTCGAGCAACAGTTTGGCTACCGCTTCGGCCATTGCCGAGATGTCGAGCATTTCGACCGCGATATACCCCTTCCCGCTCTGTACATACTCCAGATACGGCAACTCGAACATCACCGAAGGCAGCCCGTAGGCCCAAGCTTCGCCCAATGCCAAACACCAGCCCTCAAATTCGGACGTCAGGATATGTACGTCTGATCGAACCAAATATTGCGCAACGTCGGTGGTATAGCCGACGAATTCGACGTTCCGGGCAATGCCGAGGGACCTGGCATACTCCTCTGCCCATTTCAGGTCGGGCCCCCCCCCGACGATGAGTAGGCGGGCATCTGGCACCTTTTCGAGCACGAGCGGGAACATTCGGATTGCTAAATCAAGGCGTTTTTGGTGGCGCTCGGCGCGTGCCACCCAAACCACCGTTTTGCCGTTAAGAGATGCCGTCTCGGCCGGAAGGCCGTTAAAGGTGAGCGGATTATAAACTACGCGTGATGCTACGCCGCGCTCGCGGAACCACAGCTTGTCAACTGTGCTCAGAACCGTCACCAGATCAGCAAGGCGATAACCTGCAATGCGTACTTTGGCCAGGCGCAAGTCGCCGGAATTGCGGATCCGGGTGTCGAAGACGTTGTGCCAGCCTACAACAACAGGGATGCCAAGGCTCTTTGCGACAAGCACGTCCCAGACAGTTGACGTTTCATCCCAAAGGTTGTTAACAAACACGTCTACATTCTGTTCTTGCAGCACCAGGGTCAATGCCCGCCCGCGCGGGCGATAATCATCGTTTTCCATCATTTTAGGTGGGATGACAAAACGCTTCACGTCGCCATATTCGTAATCATTGACGGGATCCTTTGGCGAATCGGCGATAAGGATCACTTTGTAACCTAGGCTTAACCAAGCGAGCATTTGCCGCGAGGTCACGCGCTCAGTGCCGCCGTTGTTCATCTTCGGATAATAGACCGCGATGGTCTCTACTTTGCGCCTGATGCGCCCGAACAGGCGTGAACGTTTCTCTATATTTCCTATGAACGACACATCCTCGAAGTGATTGCGGCTACATTCAATAATCATCTTGTTGTTGAGAGGATCGTCCCCATGCGTGCTGAACACCGGGGCCAGTTCACCTGTAGTTTCCCACCGGTGACGCAATTCGAGTTCTTTGAACTCCGGCGAAGTCAAAAATGTGTTTAGGATACGTGTATAATCACCGTGCTTACGAAGGCCGCGAACATGGTTTGCCAGGCCCTCATCATCAGGTTCTCTTTTCAACACTACCCGATATAGCGACGAAACATATTCTTCAGCTGACAACGTCTGCTGTTCTTGATTATTTCTGCGATCATCCGCCATATAAAAAAATATCCCGCATTAACTGACAGCATGCCTAGCATTTCGGTCACGTTGGTTAAGATTGAATCAATTTTGGGTGTGGCTTTGGGGCATTGTCAAGCCGCCTTCGCGGCGTCGCTTGAGGGCTGATGTGGCCTGTAGCCCGAGCCACAATATGAGCAACGTCCAGCTCGCGCGAGATCGCGATTCCGACATCCCTTGCTATTAGCCCTGTGGTTTAGGCGAAGTCGAAACGACCGAGATAGATATCGGCGACGTCCTTGTTGCACGGCATGTCCATCGCCGTCGGGAATGACTCGTCGGAAGCCTCAAACTCGCCCATGTCGAGCCGCGCCAGCGTCACTTCAAGTACACAGGGAACGGCGTGGCCGCCGACGATGCCCATACCACCGTAGTTGTTGGCGTGGATATGAACGACTCGGTGACTCGCATAGAGGTTGCCAATCGCCTTACGCACCGCGTCGGCCGGGCCGTAATCGCGGAGGTGGTGAAAATTGTGCATTTCCATGACGATCTGCGAGAACTGGCTGGGTACTCATATTGCACAGCGTTCCATAAGGATTGATTGACTGAATTTCGTATACAATTAATTTTTTACCTATATGGAGCATGGAAGCATGCAATTTCCCAGATTTAGAACCCAGTATGATTGGCAGAGTGTATTGGAGAGAAATGCTCCACAAAATTTTCCTAGGCCGAAAGCTGGTTTTTTTACAAATTGGGTGGGGGTGCTAACTGACATCGAACTCTATTCGAATAGAGCGGACTATAAAACGCTGAGCGAACATGTTTTTAGCAAAATGCCCATTCCGAATGACCAGCATCACGTCGATGCGGATGAATATGGCAGTATTTTCCTTGCAATTGAAAACAGGGCCGAAACCGATAAATTGGTAATAGTCGAAGTTGGCGCAGCGTGGGGGCCATGGATTAGTGCCGGCGCAATTATAGCCAAGCGAATCGGGATTAAGAAAATTGATCTCGTCGGAGTTGAAGCCGAGTCAGTAAAATTTGAATACATGCGCCAGCACATGGCTCATAATAATTTGATTAATGACAAAGATATTAGCATTTCATTGATTTTTGGGGCCGCGTGGACTTCCAACGAAAAAGTATATTTCGGCGCAGACACGAATTTTACGGATTATGGCGCCGCAGCGACCGACCAGCATGGTGATAGCGATTATCGCGGGCGGCAGATTAACTTTGCCGAGACCCAGGGATATACCTTGGAAACGATTATTGGCGATCGCGCGGTGGTTGACTATCTTGCAATGGATATACAGGGATCTGAGTATACGGTGCTCAAAAAATCGATTGACATACTTAATTCAAGAGTCAGATTTATTTCTGTCGGCACTCATTCGCCCGCTATACACGGAAATTTGATAGAACTCTTTTTCAATAATAGGTGGCAGGTAATTTGGGATAAATACCCCGTTTATGATTATGATTTGGGCAAGCCGGATTTGAGAGCAATGACCACAATTGACGGTGAATTGTTACTTGTAAACCGCAATCTCGTTGGCAATTCCTGAACGGCCAAATAAACGAGACCAATCACGCGAAATCCTGCAGCCAGGGCGCTCGCGGCGCCCTGAGATCAGGCGAAGTCGAAACGACCGAGATAGATATCGGCGGCGTCCTTGTTGCACGGCATGTCCATCGCCGTCGGGAATGACTCGTCGGAAGCCTCAAACTCGCCCATGTCGAGCCGCGCCAGCGTCACTTCAAGTACACAGGGAACGGCGTAGCCGCCGAC
>Ga0302324_100008143_pt1 | contig 22151 bp, 16 predicted proteins | sample Palsa_T0_1_FD_201949 | JGI IMG/M metagenome (GOLD analysis project Ga0302324, IMG submission 201949) | Peat permafrost microbial communities from Stordalen Mire near Abisko, Sweden - Palsa_T0_1 | ecosystem: Environmental > Terrestrial > Soil > Palsa > Peat permafrost | place: Sweden: Abisko...
GTCGATTCCAATCGCAAAAAAGGTCCGCGCGGTCTACAAACCGCCAGAGGCCTGAGTGCGCAGCAGGTTCTAAATGCGACCTGGGAAAATGGTCGAGCACGCTCATTGAGGTCGGCCGGCCCCGAGTTTTGCGTTCGCATAGCAGGCTCGCGGTCGAGCTCACTGCCTCACGGGGCGTTTTAGGGCGCGGCCATCTCGGCCGCGACCACGGCAGCCCCGAGCTTGCCGCGAATCTGCGCGCGCGCCCGCGCTTCGCCCTCAGTCCAACTCACACTGAGCGCACCGCTCATTTCATCTACCCCCGCAAGTGTAAGCTCGCCCGTAACCCTGCCCCTTTGGTCCGGGCAGTGCAGTGTTCCCGAGACCGCCAGATCCTCGCTCCAGCGCACATTGCGCAGCGTCAGCGTGTAGCCATCGCCTTGCGCTTTGATGCTGAAAGTGCCGCCGCGCAGCCCGACGCCCTCGCCCTTCGCGTTGGTTTCTAGGCGTGCGATGACATCTTCGGCGGTAAGGAGCGCAGCGGTGGCGGCGCGCAGCTGTTCGCGCCCCGCCGCGTTACCTCGGAGCGCATGCGCTGGAACAAGCTCGCTGACATGACGGGCAAATTTCGCCAGCATGCGCACTTCAGGCACCGTCTGCGCGCAGCGTGTGTCGCCCGGCTGCAGCGTTGCCACGAACCTTCGGACGATTTCGGCCGCGCAGCCACTGCGCGCATGCGGCAAAGCATTGACATGGAAGCTGTTTGCGATGATGAGCTGGCGGCCGTGGGAGAAATGCTTGGCGGCGGCTGCGCCGTCGGCCATGGTCGTCAGGTTGTCAAGCTCGCCCGAGATGATGAGCGCCGGGACGTCGGGATAGGTGGCGGTGACGGGCGCGACGCGTCCCGCGGGATATTCCGACGGTGCGACCGGCCATAGAACGCATTCATCGATGAAGCCGTAGTCGAGGGGTATGCCGCGATATTCATCGATCGTAAACGGGGCATAGGTGTCCGCTGCCACGAGCTTGCGGTGCGCGATCGCTTGGTCGCGGTCGCCAAGCCGCGCCTCCGGCGCAAGGTTCATGTCAAAGATTTGCGGCGGGTCGTGACACATGACGGCCGCCGCAAGCCCGGCGCTGAACTTCGCCGGTGATTGGCTCTCATCGCGCGAGTCCACGCTCGCCATCGTCTCGGCCATGAGCCGCAGCAAGGGCGCACGGTCATCCTCGGTAAAGGCGCGCGCCGCAGCGTCGAGCTCGCGCACGCTCGCATAGGCTGGAGAGCTGGCGAACATGACCGTCGCTAAATGCGCGGCATCTGCCGTGAAGCTGATGAGTCTGCCGTCGGCGTCGCGCGCCTGCGCATTAAATGCGCCGCTGCGCAGCAGCGCGAGCGCCGGTGCAATGTGATCCAGCGACGTACCGGGCAGCTGCGCGCAGGCCGCATCGTGGCTGCAGGCTATATTGAATTTGTCGCGCATTGCGGGCGCGTAGCTTGGGTACCACGGATAGTCCGGTCCGTCGAGCGCGTAGGCCCCGTCGAGGACTATCGAGCGCAGCATGGCGGGATGGCGCAGCGCAAATACCTGCACGAAATACGTTCCGTACGAATCCCCGTACAGATCGATGGGACCGGAGGCGAGCGCATCGAGGATCGCTGCAAGGTCGTCGGCCGCGAGGGACGTGGAGTAAAGCGGCGCTTTCGGTCCTAGCAGACGGCCGCATGCCCCGATGTTTTCGATCGTGATGACCGGGGCGCTCTGCAAGTCGGGGCAATCAACGGCCCCTGACTGTCCCGTCCCGCGATTGTCCATGATGACGAGATCGCGCTGCCCAAGGAGCGGTCGAAACAGCGCCAGATATTCATCACGCGAGCCCGTGGCGGGAGCTCCCGGACCTCCCTCGGTGGCCACTAGCGTCCCGAGCGACTTGCCCGGACTTGCGTGGGCGTAGTACTCGAAGTAGACGGAGAGGTTCCCGGCGCCGGCTCGCGCCGGATCAAGCGGACGAACGAGAGTGCCGCACCAGGCGGCCGCCACACGGCAGCGCTGCAATGACACTGTACCCACTTTAAGCGTCGAGCCGAACGGCGGCGGCGGGATCTTCGCGTGCGTGCGACTTGCCGCCAGATTCATGAGCAGCAGGACGCCAAACGCCAGTGGCCAACCGCGCGATTTAGCGCCCATGCGCACCCATCAGTACCGCAGGTGCGCAGTCGGGCCTGTGGAATCCGGATATCAAATTCTGAGTCGACACGCTGCGCCCTCCCCCGAAATAGCGCCATGCGACCCGCCGGATCCCTCGCGGCCGCACTTATTAAACGGTTGTACAGCAAGCTAAATCGGCTCGTCAAGCACCCCTCATGCGAGCCATGCGCCGCCACAGTCCGTCGCTCGGAAGAGACCGGTTGCGCACCGAGGTGCGGCATGATTGGCCTTCGGAGGCTCTGACCTGCACACTGTGCGCAGCTCGTCGATATTCTCCGGGAGTCTCCATGCGCAGATTTCTTACCATCGCATTCAGTAGTGTTCTTCTCCTGTGCCTGCTCCCGGCGGCATGGGCCCAGAAAACCAAGACCGTGGTGTTGATCGTGAGCGACGGCCTGCGTTGGCAGGAGGTCTTTACCGGCGCCGACCCGTTGCTGCTCGACCCCAAGAACGGCGGCAGCTGGATGGAAGAGGATGCACTGAAGCGCAAGTTCTGGCGGGATGACGTTGAGGAACGCCGTCGGATACTATTTCCCTTCATCTGGGGAACCGTCGCCAAGCACGGGCAGATCTTCGGCAATCAGACGAAGGGCAGCGTTGCGCACGTCACCAACGGGCTCGCATTCTCCTATCCCGGCTACAACGAGATGTCAGTCGGATATCCCGACCCCAAGATCGACCGCAATGAATTCGGACCGAATCCCAACGTCACGGTGTTCGAGTGGCTAAACAGGCTGCCCGAGTTCTCCGGGCACGTCGCCGTTTTCGGCACCTGGGCCGTCTACGACGATATCTTCAACAAGGCGCGCAGCCACCTCGTAATGCAGACTGGCTGGAGCACGCCGCCCCCCACGGGCGATGCGTCGAAGGATGCCTTGCTCGCCAAACTGTACAATACGACGACACGCTTTGATGAAGAGGACGTCTTCAACTCATTCATCCAGATTCCGCTCCTCGACTACGTGCGCACGGGCGCACCGCGCGTGCTCTTCGTTGGCTACGGCGAGACCGACAATTGGGGACACCAGGGGCGCTACGATTTGGTGCTCGACAGCGCCCAGCGCATGGATGGGTTCGTCGCCGAGTTGTGGGGCACGATGCAAGCGATGCCGCAGTACCGCGATACCACGACCTTCATCATTACTGCGGACCATGGGCGCGGCAGCGGCCCGGAGGAATGGAAGGAACACGGCGTTGAAGAGAAAGGCTCGGAGAATGTCTGGATCGCGGTGATCGGTCCCGATACCGCGCCTTTGGGCGAGCGCACCCACGTTGCCCCGGTAACGCAAGCACAGATCGCGGCTACCATCGCCGCGTTGCTGGGAAAGGACTACCACGGCGCGGTACCGGCAACCGCGGCGCCGATCGCCGACGTCTTGGCTCGACGTTAGCTGCGCATCAGGAGCCAGCCTGGGATGGCGCGCCGTGGTCTGCTGCAAACGGACGTGAGACGTCGATACCCAACCAGCAGGCCGCGCCGACGAGCGCGAACAACGTACCGATCACGAATGCGGCCGTCCACGCACCATGTCCGGAGAGATACGCAACGATCGGAATGCCTATCAGTCCGCCGACGTTGCCGCCGGTATTGAGGACGCCGGTCGCCGTCATCGTGTCCGCCCGGGCGACAAACATGGTTCCACCCCAATACGACCCTTCGGTGAGCTCGACGATCCCGTAGCACAGCGCAAGCGCGATGACGGCGCCGTAGGCATTGCTCAGGTGAACCGTTACGAGGAGGAGCGCGCCTGCGGCGGGCAGGGCAACCAACGGTGTAAGCCTGAATCCCCAGCGGAAGCCGAATCGCGTGCACAGGTCGCTTGCGAGCTTGCCGCCCACGCCTGAGCCTGCGGCCGCCGCCAGCGGCGGTGCAATGGCAAGCCAACCGCCCTCAAGAATGTTGAAGTGGCGCTCCTGCACGAGATAGAGGAAGCACCAGTTGGCGATAAGGTAGAAGACGTAGTTCATGCAGATGTAGGAAAATGTCAGGAGCAGGATTGACCGGTTGCCGAGCAGCCGCCCCAAACGCCGCCACGAAATGGCCGCCTGGACCGGCGTCACGCGGTTGTCGCCAAGCTCGGCAAGTTCCTCGGCGGTGACGCGCGGATGCTCGGCCGGAGTGTTACGGCCATACCAGACCCACACCGCGATGAAGGCGAGCACCGGCAGCTCGGGCCAGAAGAGTGCGTGTCGCCAGCTGAAGGTCGCCATCAAATAAGTCACGAGCGGCGGCGTCGCTGCCGCTGCGACCTGCAACGCCATCGACTGCAGACCCTGAACGAGCGCCCATTGCTCCGGGCGAAACCAGGCTTCCATGACGCCTGCGCTCACGGGAAAGATCGGACCCTGGGCGAGCCCGAGCAGCAATTGCAGCAAAAGCAGCACCACTAGAAGCGCCGTGCCGGCGAGCACGAACGGTGCAAGTGGCGTGAGAATCGTTGCGCAGAATGCCACCAAGCTGATGATGGTGAACATTCGGCGCGCCCCTACGCGCTGTCCGATCACGCCGCCGGGCAGCTGAAAGGCGGCGTAGCCGAGGACGAAGGCCCATTCGAGCCAGCCGATCTGCATCTGGGTGAGGCCCAGATCCGGCATCATGCGCTCCGCCGCGACCGTCAGGCTCTTCTGCTGCAGATAGGCGATATAGCCAAAGCCCAGGAGGAGGCCGAGGATGCGCCAGCGGATTCGATGCGCGAGCGCGGCGCCCGGCGTCGGGCCGCGCGGGTTCACGTCGCGGCGCGGGGGCGGTCCGTATGCAACGCGAGCCGCTCGGTGACGTAGCGCCGGATATCGAGGCTGAAATCTTCCATCGGCGCGTAATAGCCGTGCTGGTGAACGCGACTGCGCATGCCCTTTTGCACGGACTCGCAGATTCCCCAGTCCTGGCGGTTTACCACGTCCCAGAAATCCACGGCGTCAGAAGGATCGAAGTCAGCCTTCGCCAGCTCGTGCGGCTCAAAGAGGAAGTGACACACGATGTCGGTGCGCTCGGCGGAGCGCGGCTGCAAGATAAACACCGCGGCGTGATCGCAGGCGAGGCTGATGAAGAGGTTCGGATAGATGAGTTCGCCCTTGTGGCGCTCGCGCTCATCCTGGTTGAGCGCGGGAAACGGCCTGCGTGCCGTGGTGCCGCTGCGGGTGAAGGTGTAGGCGCCGGCGCGATGCGGCACGCCGCGCGTCCAGTCGAGCCCCGCGCCGCCGGCTTCGCGAAATGCCGGAACGACGGCGCACAGCTCCGGGTGCACGCCGCCACAGTGATAGCACTCGTTGTAGTTCTCACAGATCGCCTTCCAGTTGGCCGCGACCTCGTAGCTGATCGTGTGGCCGATGACGAGCTCGGCGAGCGGGTAGCGCTCAACGCGCGCAGCGATGCCCCCAAGTTGTGCCGCGAACGGCTGCGCCTGCGCAGGCGTCAAATGCACAAAGACAAACCCGCCCCAGGATTCGACGCCCACCGGGTAGAGATGAATGGCGCTCTTGTCGAATCCCGGCACCGTGCCCAAATGAGGCGCCGCGATGAGATTCCCATCGAGGTCGTACGACCACTGATGATAGGGACACAGTATGGATCGGCCTGCAACGATGCCGCCTTGCACCGCCGCCCCGGGCGCACGGCCGCCGTCGGTGCGGCACAGCCGCGAGCCTCGATGGCGACAGACATTGTAAAACGCGCGCAGGACGCCTTGGCGATTGCGCACGAGAAGAATGCTCTCACCGACGATATCGAGCACCAGGTAGTCCCCGGGCTTCGGCACCTGCTCCTCGCGGCCGGCGCAAAACCATTCACGGCAGAAGATCCGCTCCTTCTCCAGATGAAAGGTATGCTCGGAGTAGTACCAGCTGGATGGCAAGGTCCGCTCGAGCCCTGCCACAGCCGGCGCTGAAAATTCCTCGTTCATGGCGCGCTGCGCTCCCGGGATCCGTCGTCATACAAGAGTGGGGCCGTAGGCAGCAGGGGACTGTCACGGAGGTATGGATCGCTGCGGGTGGGGCAGTCGAGCTCGCGTGCATAGCGATGACCACTGTGTACGGCGTGCACGATGGCCCCCGGCGCGAGTGCATCGCCGATGCGGTCCACGGAGATGATTCCCGCCGCTGCGAAGTCCTCGTTGCGGGCGCACAGGGCCTGGTACAACGAATCGGTTGCGCGCCGTACACCGACGATCACGAGCGAGCGGCACGGCAGACGCCGTTCCGCGCCGGTGAAAAGATTGGCAACGGTCGCCTCGCCGCCCGCGAGAGCGGTGACGCGCGACAGGGTGAGCACGGCGACTCCGGCCGTCGCCAGAGCCCGATGTACCTGCGGTTGCTCGTTCGTCATGATGGCCCAGGCGGATGCGTGTCCGGCAGGCGTCACGTACGTCACGCTGTCCGCGCCGCGTGCCAGGTGTTCTGCGACCAGGCTCCCCATGTAATAGTTGTCGAAATCGAACACCACGATCGGCCCTTCGGGCGAAATACCGGCGGCGATATCATCCGGCGTATAGACGTCGGGTCCGGCAAGCTCGCCAACCGGCAATTCGAGAGTCGAGTAGAGAGAGCGCGTCCAGCGCGCTCCGGTTGCGATCACCACGCGCGGATGCTCGAGGCCGAGAATGTCGTCCACCGAAAGCTCATTGCCAGGATAAAGATTCACGTTCGTCAGACGCTGCAGCTGGCCGAGACGCCAGTCGAGTACCCTGCCCCAGGTGGCAAGCCCTGGCAAGCGAGTTTCGAAACGCAGCCGGCCGCCAAACGCATCGGCCGCCTCGGCGAGGGATACCGCATAGCCGCGCCGCGCAACACTCAAGGCGCATTCCAGACCTGCCGGACCGCCTCCGACGACAAGGACCGCCGAATCGCTGCCGGGCGCGGCAAAGCGCTCGGGGTGCCAGCCGCGACGCCACTCCTCGCCGATCGTCGGATTCTGCGTGCAGCGCACCGGCACGCTGTCATGCCAGCTCGCGATGCAGATGTTGCAGCCGATGCACTCACGAATTTCCTGCTCGCGACCTTCATTGATCTTTCTGGGAAGAAACGGATCGGCGATCGAGGGGCGCGCGCCGCCAATGAGATCGAGCACGCCGCGCCTGATCTGCGACACCATGGTATCCGGGGACGTGAAGCGACCCACGCCAACGACGGGCCGATTGGTCAGGCGCTTGACGAAATCGATCACCGGCTCATGACTGCCTTCGGGGGTAAAGCGCGATGGCGCACAATCAGTGGGACTGGAATCCATCTTGACGTCCCACAGGTCGGGTACATCGGCGAGCAGCTCGACCACCTCATGCGCCTCCGAGAGCGCGCGCTCGCTCGGCCGCCCGCGCAGCTCCTCAAGGCTGACGCGCAGGGCAACCGCGCAGGTTGCACCCACGGCCTCCTTCGTCACTTCGAGGAGCTCGCGCACGATGCGCACTCGATTCGCAAGGGATCCGCCATAGGCATCCGTGCGCCGATTCCATTCTGGCAGCAGAAATTCGTACGGCAGATAGCCCATGCCGGCATACACGTAGATGATGTCAAAGCCTGCGCGCTGGGCCTTGCGCGCCGCTTCCGCCTGCCAGCGCAGAAGATTCGCGATGTCCGCGGCATCCATGGTCTTGGAGCGCTGATTGGCCATGAAGCCGACGTGTGTCGCCATCCAGGAAATCCCCGACGGCGACAGCGGCGGCAGGCGGCTCGTGCGGTTCGATACCGATCCGCCGCCGTGCCAGAGCTCGATTCCTGCAAGCGAGCCATGCTCATGGACGGCATCGGTCATGAGCGCGTGCGAGCGCACGTCGTTCTCGTCCCACAGGGCGGCATATGGGAGCGGCGTGTCATCCGAGGACGGATGCACGGATACGTAGCCCGTGCACACGACGCCCCAGCCTCCTTCCGCCTTCATTCCGCGGAAGCCCGCGCGCATGCGCGGCATCGTGTTGGTCATGCCGCTCGCGTGCGGCACGGCGTAAAAGCGGTTGGGAGCCGTTACGGGCCCGATGCGTACCGGCTCGAAAAGAACATCAAAACGTGGATTTCGCGCCACATCGCACCCCGCCCGCTCGCGCAAAATTGAGTATAGCCAAAAACGTAGCGGTCACGACTTATTTATCGATCGTTCAACAACGACGCAGCTGCCATCCAGGCCGCCATTGCGGCATCAAACAGCTGCCGTGGCGGCCGGCGCGTCAGCGGGTCTTGGCTTCGATTTTCTTCGCAAGCTCCGCAAGGTCAACCTCCTCTTCATCGATGGAGATTTCGAGTGACGCATCCTTCGGCTGCGGTTTAGGTTTTGCAATCGGCTGCAACGCGGCCGGAACGACGGCCGGCGCACGATCCTCAGATGTCGTCGTGGCAACCGACGGGCGTTCCCAATCCTTCTTCTGTGCGATCCAGCGCTGGTAACGATCGAAACTCCACATTCCGTGCTCCGCTCCCGACTGGATCACGGTGGCGAGCTGGCTGAATTGACCGGCCCGAATCGTTCCCTTGGCCGCGGAGCTTGCCATCAGTACTTCACAGCGTGGCACCCGCAGCTGGTACTCGGCGAGGAATTCCAGGCGCTGGCAAACGACGCCCACCAGACAGTCCGCGAGCTGCGCCAGGATGCTGCCTTGGATTTCAGAAGAGAACGCCATCGAGATGCGGCTCAGCGCCTCCGCGCAGGTCGATGAATGCAGCGTGGCAAGGACCAGCTGTCCCGTCTCCGCGGCATTCAGCGTTAGGCGCATGACCTCCGGAGTGCGCATCTCGGTAATCACGAGCACGTCCGGATTCTCGCGCAGCGCATCGATGATCGCCTGTTCAAAGCTTGGCGAATGCGTCGGAATCTCGCGTTGCCTTATAAAGGAGCGGCGGTTTGTAAAGATGTACTCGAGGGGGCTTTCGATCGTGATGATATTGCGCGCAACGGAGGAATTGATCTCACCGATCAACGCAGCAAGCGTCGTCGATTTTCCACTGCCGGTCGGTCCGGAGACGACGATGAGCCCGGTTCGGGCGTCTAGCAACTTGCGCAGGTCCGGATGCAGGTTGCACGCGCGCAGGCTATCGACCGAAGACGTCAGCAGTCGAACCGCCATCGCGATGCCGCGGGCCGTCCGGAAGAGATTGATCCGGCATTGCGCGCCGGCGACCCGGATCGATATGTCGGCGGACCCGCGCGCGACAAACTGATTCCACGCGTCATGGCCCAGCAATTCCTTCCCGGTTTCAATGAGGCTCGCCCCGGGAATAGTTTCACCGACCGTTACGAGCTCGCCCTTGACCCGCACGACGAGCGGCGTCCCCGCTTCCAGGTGCAGATCACTCGCGCGCATAGAGCTCGCGGTGGCAATCAGATCATTAAGTCGCATGTGCATCTCCTCGCAGCGCCGGCAAGATAGTAACGCGCGCGGCGCGCAACCTGGCGATCGGCGAGAATATGGCGCAGTCACCGCACAAGCTCGCGCTCCTCTTCAGCTAAAGAGAAAAGAGCGTGCCTGCTCGCAATCACCGCGGCGCCGGCAGATCCATCGAAGTGCCCCGGTAGCGCGTCCAGGTCTGTGACTTGCCGAGCATCGATATTCCGATGTAGCCGTGCACCTTAAGAGTGTCGGGTGCCATGAGTTCAACAAGACATTTGTACGTGCGGCCGCTGTCCGGCTCGTAGATGCTGCCGCCAGACCATTTGCCGTCGCCGTCGTAGTGGAGCTCGCGCAAGATGACCTGGCCGCGCAGAGGTTTGCCGCGCTGTGACGCGTCGGGATTCTTCTCATCCACGCGTCCCGGATGACTGCCTCCGACGATGCGGCCTTCGTAGGTCGCACCCGCTGCGACGCTGATCTGAATGATTCCGTCTTTGGGTTCGGTCAGCCAGTTACCGAGGATTTGCGACTGCTTTTCATCGCTCGCCAGAGTGGCGAGTGCGAGTCCTAACAACAGAGTGAGCGCGCCGCTGCGCCTGCGCCATCCTGCCATGATTTTCCCTCCCTGCTGCCGTAAGTCTTGCAAGTTTGCCGCGAACGCTCATGGTCGCAGCCGCAGGCATTGCGACTGTAACCGGGAATTCCACGCGATGATATGATCGACGCGAGCCAGCTGCGCGCAGCATCGAAAACACTCAGACTCGCCCCGCAAGCCAGCGACGCCACCCAGCAGTGCTTCGCCGCTACGTCGTGACTGAATGCGAATCCGCGCCGGCAGGCGATCGGAGCCATTGATATGCGCCACCCCAAACTGAACACCCGCTGCGTGCGTGCCGCGCACACGCCCGATGCAGCAACCGGAGCGGTTGCGCAGCCTATTTATCTCACGACGACATTTGAGCGCGACCCCGACGGCGCGTATTCGCGCGGCTATCGCTATAGTCGGGAGGGTTCGCCCAACCGAGTGGTCCTCGAGTCGTGCATGGCAGCGCTTGAAGGCGGCCTGGGCGCTGTAGCCTTTGCATCCGGGCTGGCCGCGAACATGGCGGTCTTCGAGCTGCTGCACGCCGGCGATCATGTGGTTGCACCGCTTGAGGCCTACTACGGCACGTTGAAACAGCTGCGTGAGCACACACGCGAGCGCGGCGTTGTGGTCGACTTCGCCGACTTCAGCGACCCGGCCGCCGTCAAGGCGGCGCTTACTGCCCGTACCCGTCTGGTATGGATTGAAACCCCTACCAATCCGCTCTTGAGCATTACGGACCTAGCGCTGGCGAGCGCCATGGGGCATGAGGTCGGTGCGCTGGTTGTTTGTGACAACACCTTCGCAACACCCGTGTGCCAAAACCCTTTCGACTTCGGGGTCGATGTCATCGTGCACAGCGGCACCAAATATCTCGGCGGCCACAGCGATGTGCTGAGCGGCCTCGTCATCGTTCGTGAGGACGGCGCGCTTCTTGAGCGGCTACAGAGTTGGCAGCGCCTGAGCGGCGCGGGACTCGGGCCGTTTGATTGCTGGTTGCTCAGGCGCAGCATCGCGACCCTCGGCATCCGTGTGCGCGCGCAGTGCCGCAGCGCGCTCCTGATAGCCGAATTTCTGAGCACGCAGCCGGCAGTGGAGCGCGTCTATTATCCCGGCTTGCCGCAGCATCCGGGCCATGGGGTCGCCGCGGCGCAGATGCACGATGGGTTCGGCGCGGTGCTGTCGGTGTGCATCGCGAAAGGCAGTGCGGCGGCGTTTGAGACCGTGCGCCGCACTCGCTTCTTCACGCCCGCGACTAGCCTTGGCAGCGTGGAGAGTCTGATCGAGCACCGCGCGTCGATCGAGGGCCCCGGATCCACTTCTCCCCAGAACTTGCTGCGCCTGTCGATCGGCATTGAAGACTGCGAGGACTTGATTGACGATTTAGCGCAGGCGCTCGTTTGAGGCGGGTTGCCCCTGGCGCCGGCGGCGCGCCGCTCGCGCCTGTGGCGCCGGAAGCTAGGGTCCGGAGCGGCCGCCACCCCACGCGTAATTCAATTCAAGTCCGATGGTGCGCGGCTGGTTGGTCACAACACGATTCAATGCCGGAACGAAGAACGATATCTCCTCCGGATCCCCGAGGTCGGCGCGCTTGTCGAACACATTGTCCACGAATAGGAACACCGATACCTTGCGGTCGCTCGCCCAGCCGCCGCGGATCTTGACGATATCGCGCGAGGGGACAATGTTTTGGTAAAAGGTGACGTCGGTCATCGTGCCGGTGTACTCGTTGGTGCCTCGCAGCACCACTGCATAGTCATCCGAGATCGGGTGCCGATAGACGATCGAGGTCGTCTCGGTCCAGTCAGGCGAATCCTGCACACGTTGGCCGTCGACGAACCCGGCGCCCGCCTCCGCCGCGACGATTTTGGCATGGGTGTAACCCACGGCGGTCGTGAATGTCAGCTCGGACGTCACGGCGGCGCTCGCCTCAAGTTCGCCGCCATAGATGTGCGCCGTGCCGGCATTGGCGGTGTAGGTCGCGCCGCACGTCTCGGTCACCAATTGCTGAATGCCGGTCCAATCCTCATAGTACAGGGCACCGTTGATCGTCAAACGACTATCGAACATCCGCAGCTTCTCGCCCGCCTCGTAGCTCCAAATGCTGTCGGGGCTGAATTGCAGCGGATTTGACGGGCAGGTGCTCGGCGGTGGCGCATTACCGCCGCCTGGCCGAAAGCCCTTCGAGCCCTGAACGTAAAGGGTCAGGTCTTTGGTGGGTTCATAGGACAGATTGAGCTTGGGATTGACACCGTTGTCCGAGGCCGGCAGCGAGTACGTAATCGGGGGAGCGGGCCCGGTAATGAGACCGCCGGATTCCGCAAGGTCCTCCGTGCTCTTATACGAGTAATAGCGCACGCCCGCAGTGATCTTGAAATTGTCCGCAAAGCGGTAGGAAGCCTCGCCGAAACCGGCGTACTGCTTAAGATCGTTGTCGAAGGTCAGGTAGAAGTAAGACGGCACGCCGAACAAAGTCGCGACGATCGGACCCGGTGTGGTCGTGCCGATGGCCGTATCCGACTTGTAGTCTTCATAGAAACCGCCGACCAGCCATTGGAACGGACTGTCCCCGGTCGAGGTCAAGCGCACCTCTTCGCTGAATTGGCTGGTGTAATCGGTCTCGAACGCCGTGACTGGTCCCGCCTCGGCGTACGTGACGCCCGGAACACCGATGATCGCCGTGAGGAAATCCTGTGCGACCTCCGAGGTGTCCTGTTCAAGATGGGTCTGCCGACGGTAGTACGCCGATGACGAGCTGATCTCGATGCCGCCGAAATCGTACTTGATCGGCAGCGTAAAGAGCTCGAAGCTGTCGCCATAAGGCTCCGTCTGATCGAACGGCTGGTAGTGGGCTTCGCTTTTGACGCCGGGCGGATCGTCGACGAAGTTGGGGGCGCCCTGCGTGATCGTCTGCACGAAGACACTCGGCGTGACGGTCAAACCGTCCATGGGGAGCCACTGCAGCGAGGTGCGCACACCCTGCGCTTGTTCCCAGTTGGAGTCCTTGTAATCGTGCTCAATGGGCGCGGCCTGGACGTTGCCGCGCGTGAAGCCGCCATTCGTCTCCAGCGGGAACGGATTCAGAACTATTCGGTCGATCCAGCCGTCCGTGTAGCTGTCGGTCCCGACGACGCGCAGCGCCAACTTATCGTCGATCAGCGGTATGTTTACCATGCCGTTCGCGGTGTAATTCAGCCCGCCGTCCTTCGTGTCAGAAGCGATCGCCTGGGCGGTCACCGCGAAGCCCGTCGGATCGGGCTGATTGGTTATCAGCTTGATCGTACCGCCCATCGAGCTTGAGCCGTACAAAGTGCCTTGCGGGCCGCGCAGGACCTCGACGCGGTTGAGATCGTACAGCGTGGGATCAATCACGACCCGGCCCAGGAGGGCCTCATTCGGCGGGGTCAGCGGGGTGTCGTCGAGATAAAAGCCGACCGTCGGCGCCTGCCCGCCGGAGGATGCAACGCCGCGCATCTCATACTCGGTCTGGCCAGGACCGGAATTGCGCTCCGAGACTCCGGGCGTCTCGTAGCCGACTGCCGACATATCCGCAAGACCCGCCGCCTGCAGCTGCGCGCCGGAGTATGCGGTGACGCTGAGCGGCGCCGACTGGACTGATTCCGTGCGCTTTTCCGCGGTGACCACGATCTCCTGAAGGCCCGAGGTGTTCGCACCGCCCGCCGACGCCTGCTGCGCCCACGACCGCGGCGCGCCTGCAACCGCAAGCACTGCAGCGGCAAGCGTGACGCGGAAAATAAAGCCCACGCCCTCGTCTGCGATTTCTCGATTGGGCGTATCCGAGCTCTTCACCATGGCGCTTCCCCTCTTGACTTTCTCTATTCTTCTAATCCGGCCAAGTGCCGGGTCGGCACGTGCGCTGCGACGTTTACTGCCGCGCGCGCACCTCTGCCGGGGACCATACAACGCCTCTCGGCCGCGAACAAGCGAATGAGATTGCCGCGCTGTTATCTCGCGATCTACACACCGCTTGGTGGCGCCGCGCTGGTGCGGCGATGGGAACGCGCGCCGTACAGCCCGTAGATGGCGAGCCCCAGCAGGAGCCACAGGCCGAAGCGCCACCACGTGGCGGCCGGTAGTCCGGCGGCCATGTAGCCGCACACCAGAACCGCGCCGACGGGAACCGCCGGCACCCACGGAGTCCGGAATGGCCGCGGTGCCTGCGGATACTTGGCCCGCCACACGAGGACTGCGAGTGCGACGGCGACGAACGCCGCCAGCACGCCGATCGAGACCATTTGCCCGAGCAGGCTGATCGGCAGTATTGCGCTCAGCGCGGCTGCCAGAACGGCGGTCAACACAGTCGCGACGGCCGGGGTCTTGCGCGTTACGTGCAGACGCGCAAGCGGCGCGGGCAGCAAGCCGTCTTCAGCCATCGCGAACAGAATGCGCGCCTGCGCCATGAGAATCACCAGGAGCACGGAGACCATGCCGATCGTCGCCCCGATCTGCACGACGCGCACGAGCCAGTGCAGCTGCGCTCCCGCCGCGTCGATCGCCACCGCGACGGGATTGGCCACATTCAGCGCGCGGTAGTCGACGAGTCCGGTCACCACCAGCATCATCGGCGCAAACAGCACCGTACAGACCGCGAGCGAGCCGATGAGTGCGAACGGCACGTCGCGCTGCGGCCGGCGTGCCTCCTGCGCCGCGACCGCGACCGTATCGAAGCCCAGATAGGTGAAGAACACGACGCCGGCGCCGCGCACCACCCCACTCCAGCCGAACTCGCCCCAGGTGCCCGTGTTCTTCGGCACGAAGGGGACCCAAAGATGCGGGTTCACATACGAGGCGCCGAATGCAATGACGAGAAGGATCACGCCCAGCTTGATGAGCACGATGACGCCAACAATGGTCGCCGAGAGCCTGACGCCGCGCACCGCAAGCCAGGCCGCCGCGGCCAGCACCAGCAGCGGAAGAACCGCCTGCACCGTGTGCGCGGTTGCCGGATCGGCGAAGCTGAAAAGACCAACAAAATAAGCCGCAAATGCCTGCGCGACGATGGCGGCGGCGAACAGATACTCGAGAATCAAAAGCCAGCCGACCAGCCAGCCGACAAGACGACCAAACGCGTGCGTGCTGAATGCATAGGCGCTTCCAGCGCTCGGAAACATGGCGGCGAGCTCCGCATAGCACAGCCCGGCCAGCGCACAGCCGAGCGCCGCGATCATGAAAGAGAGCGCGATCGCGGGCCCTGCGAACTGCGCCGCAGCCGGACCTGGAATGACAAAGATGCCCGATCCGATGATGGCGCCGATGCCGATGCCGAGGAGTTGCCAACGGCCAAGGACGGGGAGCAGTCCCGATGCGCCGGCCGCTGTGCTCCTCCCGGTCACTGTAGTCTCCCCGCGCTACGCATCAGGAACATTCGCCCATCACGCCAACCCCGATGAGCGTTCCGGGACGGACATTACGACGAGAGGCGCAGATTCGGCAAAGCGGCGCTCAATGCGAGCACGCTCTGCACGTAGCTCGTCTCGATCCATAGGTTGAAGGCGCCCTCGCGGCGCGCGAGGATTGCAGGGCAGTCAAATAGCATCACTGCGGCACACTCCCGATCCGTGAGGACGGCCTCGCTGTCGATGCTGCGCGCCAGGAAGGCATGCGCATCCTGAGGATCAATCAGCAGCTCCTGCCACTTACCTTCGACGTCAATCAGCATGCCGCATCCGGCATGCTCGACCGATAAGAGCTGCCGCAGTAGAGCCGCTGCCGGTGCGGGAACCATCCACCGATCGGGTGCGAAGTGCAGCACTGTTGGCCGCCCCGCGGCATCGCGCAGCGCCGCGCCCGCTTTGGCCGGCCATGCGCCGCCGGCGGTCGCATCGACGGCTCTGCCGGGATATGCAACGAACTCAAAGCACGATGCCAGCGGGTGAGCCGTCATCGCCACAGCGCCGACGCGGTGAGCGGCAGCGCTCATGCCTTCACCCGCTCGCCTGCAGGGTCGAAATGAACACTTGGGGTCACGCGCACGGATGTTTCCAGACCGCGCAGCGGATCTCGTGCGAGCATGATTGCGCCTTCGCGCGCCAAATCTCGCGCAAGGAGCGCAAGTCCGATCCATTGCTTCAACTCCGGACTGTAGACGCTCGATGTGACGTACCCCCGTGCGTGTTGCTTGTCATCGGTTGCGGTCAGCTGTGCGCCGCCGAGAAATTTTGCGCTGCCGTCTGCTGCTCTCAGCCCGACCAAGATCGGGCGGTCTGTCTGCAAAAACGCCGGCCGCACGAGTAGCTCTCGGCCGACGCACGGGTTGTCCGCTTCGAGCCAGCGCCCAAACCCCAGATCTGCCGGCGCTGTCTGACCGTTGAGCTCCGCCCCGGTGAGATAACCCTTCTCGACGCGCAGAATGTCGAGCGCCTCAAGGCCATAGGGGTTCAAACCGCCCTCCACCAGAGCCTCCCAGAGCGGGACTGCGATCTGCGCGCGGCAGTGCAGCTCAAATGCAAGCTCACCCGAGAAGCTCGCCCGCAGCACGCGCAGGGCCGCGCCGCGCCACTGCGAGCTTGCGAACTGCATATGGAGCAACCCGTCGAGGCTTGCGCCCCATTCGGCTCCGAGTAGCGCGCGCAATGTCGAACGACTTTGCGGCCCGGCGCAGACGATGACACTCCAAGCTTCGGTCACGTCGCTGAGAGTGACGCGTCTACTCGTCCATTCGGTATCGCGCCAGAATTCGAAATGAGACAGCACCAGTTGCGCATGGCTCGAACTCGTGGTCGCAATAAACCGATCGTCCGCGAGCCGCAGCAGAATGCCGTCGTCGAGCACCATGCCATCCTCGCGCAGCGCCACCATGTATTTGCTGCGGCCAACCTTGAGTGTGGTCGCGCGATTCAAATACATTCTGTCGAGAAACGCCGCCGCATCGACGCCCGCCACCTCGATCTTGCCGAGTGTTGAACCGTCAAAGATGCCGCCGTGAGCACGAACGCGAGCAGCTTCGGCGAGTCCTGCACTGAATGCATCGTCGCCATTGGCACGATAGTGGCGCGGCCGAAGCCACAGGTCGGCCGCCTCGAGTACGCCGCCATGCGCTTCATGCCAGTCGTGCAATGCCGTGCGCCGCGTCGGTCGCAGATGTCCGGCATACCGCTGGCCCGTGAGCGCCATCAAGGTGACGGGCTGATACGGCGGTCTGGTGCGGAAAATGCCGACCTCGGGCGGCGTCTGCCCCAGGAGCTCCGCGATGATCGCCGCGCCCAGCACCGAGCTGAAGCGCCCCTGGTCCGTTCCGACCCCAAGCGTCGTGTAGCGCTTCACATGTTCGATGTGAAGAAAGCCCTCGGCGATGGCTTGTCGAAGGTCCGCGACCGTGACGTCGTTTTGCAAATCGACGAATTGGCGCTTCTCCTTGGCAAGCGGCGCCGGCGAACGCCAGAATGGCTCAAGATTCGGGGCGCCATCCGCCTGCCCGACCGGTGGCGGACCCGGATCATCTGCCTGCGCCCCCGCAATCCGCGCCGCTGCGAAGCCCGCAGCGTGGCCATCACTCAGAATCTCGGCAAGCTCCAGCTTGCCGTTCGCCGCGCCGCTGACGATGCGCCACGATGGTTGTGCGGCCGCATTGAATGAGACGGTGTCGGCTGCATAGGCGGCAGTTCCGCCCTCATGCAGTCCCGCGTGGATGCTGGGCGACCATCCGCCGCTGACGAGGAGCGCATCGCAGTCGAACGTGCGCGCAGCATCGGGCGATGCAACCGGCGCCACGTGCACCGCAGCGATGACAGTTCTTCCCACGGTTCCGAGCACGGCATGACCCAGGAGGCAATTGACACCTGCGCGCACAAGCTCGGCGCGCAGGGTTTGAATCGCGACTGCGTGCAACTGTGCGCGCGTATCGACGACGGCCACCACGCGAACCCCGCGGCCGAGGAACCGGCCGGCCGCGGCATACAAGCGGTCATGGTTGCCGAACAACACGACGTCCTGACCGACCCGCACTCCGTAACGCGTCAGATAACGCTCACCGGCGCCCAACAGCATGACGCCGGGCCGGTCGTTGTCGGCAAACGCGATGGGGCGCTCGACGGATCCCATGGCAATGACGAGTGACTTGGGTCGAATCCGATAAAGCGCATCGGATGCCGGCATTCCACCCGCCTGCATGAGTCCGATTACAAGACCCCCTGAGCCTCCGACAATTGCAGTCTCGGTCAGCACCCGCACATTGCGCACGCGCAATTCGTTGAGAGTCGTCGTGATCCAAGCTGCGCCCGCTACTCCATCAACTGTCGCGGTTTCAAATTCGAGCTCACCGCCGCACGTGACATCGCGCTCGCACATCACAACCCGCGCGCCCGCACGGGCGGCCGAGCGCGCGGCGGCGAGACCCGCCGGGCCGCCGCCAGCAATGAGTACGTCACACGTCAGATGCTCGACCGAAGGCTGCGGCAGCTGGGAGACGCGCGGCGCCGGGCCCAATCCGGCCAGCCGCCGAATCAATCCCTCGTAAGTGCTCCAGGAGGGCCAAATGAAAGTCTTATAGTAGAAGCCCGCGCCAAGAAACCCGCCGCCAAGCTGCAACAGAGCGCTGATGTCGTAACGCAGCGTCGGCCAGCGATTCTGACTCGTGATGATCATTCCGGGCTGTACCGCCAAACCCGGCGCGGGCAGATTGGGCACCGCGCTCCCGGGCTCGCCGACAGCGAAGAGCGCATTGGGCTCATCAAAATCTGCGCTCAGCACGCCACGCGCACGCCGATACTTGACACTGCGCCCCATCAACCGCACACCGGCTGCGAGTAAGGCCGAGGCCGCCGTGTCCCCTCGTCTGGCCGTAAACCTGCGGCCGTCGAATGTGAAGGCGATGGGCTCTGCGGCGAGCCTTGCGCCCTCGCGCGTGTTATGCGCGTTCATGCGGAAGCACAGCGGTTCGGGCGAGGAGCCTGACGTCCAGCACCGAGCCATCGGAGGGATTGCGGCGCACGAGGAGCCATGCACGGCATCCGTGTACGTGCTGCCAGTGCTCCATGCTCACCGCGAGGCGGTTGATGCGCTCGTAGACTTCTTCGTAGGCGTTTGCTCCCGGCTCGGCAAGCGTTTTGTGAAAGCGGAATTCCTCGAGCTCGCGCGCGCCACAGAAGGGACAGTAAAGGCGGCTCATTGGCGCACCGGAAACGGGCCTCCGCCACGCTCATCCAGCAGCTGGCCGGTGCGAAAGCGCGAGAGACTGTGATGCCTGATCAGATCAGGGGCGGTGCCGGTGGCCACGAACGCCGCGCAGGCGGCACCCGAAGCGGGAATGGCCTTGAATCCGCCATAGCACCAGCCGCCGTTGATGAATACGTTGTCGTAGCGAATCCGGTCGATGATGAAGCTGCCGTCCATCGACATGTCATTGGTTCCGGCCCAGTGCCGCAGAATGCGCAATGACGCCAGCTGTGGGAGGAGCGCCACGGCGCTCTGCACGACGTCTTCGAGCCGGAACCACTGACCTTCGCGCGTGTACGAGGGAAAGCCGTCGAGATTGCCGCCCATCACGACTCCGCCGCGGTCCGACTGGGTGAGGTAAACCTCGCCGTGCGGATATACATAGACAAAGACGCTGCTGATCAACGGCTTGACGGGCTCGGTGACCATCGCCTGCAGCAGATGCGTTTCGATGGGCATCTGCACACCCAGCATGGCGCCGATCGCGCCGCTATGTCCGGCGACTGCGAAGACGATCCGCTCGGCCTTGACGTAGCCGCGCGAAGTCTCAACCCCTGTCGCCACACCCGCGGCGCTGCGCACCCCGATGACCTCACAATCTTCGATGATGTCCACGCCAAGCGTGGTCGCAGCGCGCGCGTAGCCCCAGGCAACCGCGTCGTGGCGCACGGTGCCGCCGCGGCGCTGCAGCAGTGCACCGACCACCGGGAAACGCCGCGCTAGTTTGGGATCAAGCTCGGGTGCGAAACGGGCAAGCCCACGTACATCGAGGAGTTCGGCATCGATTCCCGCCACGCGCATCGCATTGCCGCGGCGGGCAAGCGCGGCCATGTCGCCGTCGGAATGCGCCAGGTCAATAACGCCGCGCGGGCTGTACATGACATTGTAGTTGAGATCCCGGGAAAGCGTCTCCCACCGCCGTAATGAGTCCTCATAGAAGTAGTGGTTCTCGGGCAGCAGGTAATTCGAGCGGACGATCGTCGTATTACGCCCCACGTTGCCATAGCCGAGCAGGCGCTTCTCAAGAATCGCGATCCGCTTGACGCCATGATCCCGCGCCAAGTGATACGCGGTTGCCAATCCATGACCGCCAGCTCCGACGATGACGACATCGTAGGCATCACGCAGCGTTGCGCCTGTCCACAGGGGCCGCCAATAGTCGTTGCCCGCCACCCGGGCGCACAACAACGACCAAGCGGAGTACTTGGGAGCAAGCTGCCTCAAAAAACCTCCCGCTACCGTTATTCCGGCAACCGCCGCCGTTACGCCGCTGGATCGCTGCCGCGTCGAATTTGTTCGCGCATATTAGTTTACATGCGCATTTCGCCAATGCGGCACAGGCAACCCACGCGCACATCGTCGCTGTGCGGCCGACATTTCATAAAATTCAGCAACTTGGCATAGCCACGGGGCCGTCATCGGCGCCCGGCGCACCACCCTACCGCGTACATTCGCCGCTGGGTGCATCCAGTAGGCTGCCGCCTTGCGTAGAGGACGGAATGCGGAGAGCAAAGTCGGTAGCACAGCCCCCAGATGTCACCCGTTTTTCGGCGCAGTCGCCGTGGACGTCTGGATCGACTTTGTGGGAGGCTTCGCAGCAGCCAGTCGCGCGCGGTGCGCGGCCGAACAGGATGACGAGCGCAGTGGCAGGCGAGGGAGTCGGTTTCGCAACCCCCATGGAAGTGTCGTCGGTCGCCATTGCTCCACGGGCAGAAGAGTTTATCGGCGTCGTGGCAGCCGTCACCGCCGGCGATAGGGCCGCGCTCGCGGAGCTCTATGACTCGACGGTAGCCAAGGTGCACGCCCTCGTGAAAGCCATCATCCGCAACCCTGCCGACGCCGAAGAAGTGACCTGTGATGTCTACACGCAGGCATGGCAGACGGCAGCTCACTTTGATCCGGCGCGCGGCTCTGTGATGGCATGGTTGATGAGCATCGCCCGCAGCCGTGCCATCGATTGGCTGCGTCGGCAGCGCGGCAGGTCGCGAGTCTTCGCCGACGATCCTCCGCTGGAGGACGTTCCAGACTGTGCAGAGTATGTGTCGCCTGAGCGGATACTGAGCCTGTTTCAATGCCGCTCGGTCGTGCGAACTGCGCTCGAACAACTTACGCCCGTACGGCGTCGCCTGGTCGGGCTCGCATTTTTCGAAGACCCGAGCCACTCTGAGATTGCTGAATTGACGGGTCTGCCGCTCGGAACCATCAAGTCTCACATGCGCCGGGCAATTCACACGCTGCACGGCTTGCTGTATCCCGCGGAAGTCGAATGAAAGTGCAACGCCCCGATTCCACGCTCGATGCGGATGTCACGGACGCGCTGGCAAACAGCCTCGTGCCGGTCGAGCTGAGCGCAGCGGAGCGCGATCGGATGCGCGCACGCGTACTGCAGCGCGTCGCCGCCATGCCCCCTTCCGGCACGGTAACGGTCCGGGCTCACGAGGGAACTTGGCGGGATCTCGCGCCGGGAATCCGCGTCAAAGTGCTCCACGAGGATACAGCGGTCCACACGATGAGCTATCTCGTACGAATGGAGCCCGGATCGCGTGTACCAGTCCACTCGCATACGCAGGAAGAACACTGCCTCGTGCTCGAGGGCGAGGTCAACATCGGCGAGCACGTGATGCGCAGCGGCGACTGGCACATCGCGCGGACAGGGTCGACTCACGAGGATTTCTGGTCGAAGACGGGTTGCCTGCTCTTCATTCGCGCCGAAATGGCGGAGCATCCGTGATGTGCGTCGATCGAGCAACACGGTGTTGCGACCCGCCAGCGAATTGCGCAATGCAATGGAGCAAGAGCGCCCGCGAGAGTGAACAATGCCGCTCACGCCACCTCGGTCACGCGCACCCCCGCGCGATTAGCTTGCACGCCGTGACTCCGGGGCGTTAGCCGATTTCT
>Ga0302324_100008145_pt1 | contig 22147 bp, 14 predicted proteins | sample Palsa_T0_1_FD_201949 | JGI IMG/M metagenome (GOLD analysis project Ga0302324, IMG submission 201949) | Peat permafrost microbial communities from Stordalen Mire near Abisko, Sweden - Palsa_T0_1 | ecosystem: Environmental > Terrestrial > Soil > Palsa > Peat permafrost | place: Sweden: Abisko...
AGAATTCGCTCGCCAGCGCATCGAATTTGCGCACTTCCGTGTCGATCGCCACCGCCGTCGCTGTGCTGTTCATGGCGGGCAGTATAGCCGCGCGCGCACGCACGGTAAGGCCGGCGGCGAGGTGGTCTTTTATGCTATGATTTCCAGCTTAATTTTCAACGCGCGAAGACTATCTTCAGTGACCGATATAGCCCGCGAAATCGTGCCCGTCAGCCTCGAAGAGGAGATGCGCAAGTCCTATCTTGACTATGCGATGAGTGTCATAGTCGGCCGGGCACTGCCGGACGTGCGCGACGGACTGAAGCCGGTGCACCGGCGCGTACTGCACGCGATGCGCGAGCTCGGCAACGACTATAACAAGGCCTACAAGAAGTCGGCGCGCGTGGTCGGGGATGTCATCGGCAAGTATCACCCGCACGGCGATGTCGCGGTCTACGACACCATCGTGCGCATGGCGCAGCCGTTTTCGATGCGCTACCTGCTGGTGGACGGCCAGGGCAATTTCGGCTCAGTCGACGGCGATGCGCCGGCCGCGATGCGCTATACCGAGGTGCGCATGTCGAAGCTGGCGCACGAGCTGCTGGCCGACATCGACAAGGAGACGGTCGACTTCGTCCCCAACTACGACGAATCCGAGCACGAGCCGTCGGTCATGCCGACGCGGATTCCGAACCTGCTGGTCAACGGCTCCTCCGGCATCGCGGTGGGCATGGCGACCAACATTCCGCCGCACAATCTGGTGGAAATCACCAACGCACTGCTGGCGCTGATCGACGATCCGTCACTGACGCTCGCCGGGCTGATGCAGCACGTGCCGGGTCCGGATTTCCCGACCGCCGGCATCATCAACGGTGCGCAGGAGATCGTCACCGCCTACCGGACCGGTCGCGGCCGGCTGTCGGTGCGGGCACGGGCGCATTTCGAGGAATTCAACGATCGGGGCGGCCAGGCAATCATCGTCACCGAGCTGCCGTACCAGGTCAACAAGGCACGGCTACTCGAGCGCATCGCCGAGCTGGTACGCAACAAGCAGATCGACGGCATCTCGGAACTGCGCGATGAGTCCGACAAGGACGGCATGCGGGTGGTGATCGAGCTCAAGCGCGGCGAAGTTGCCGAGATCGTGCTCAACAACCTGTACGCGCAGACGCCGATGGAAACGGTGTTCGGCATCAACATGGTGGCGCTGCTCGACGGCCAGCCGAAGCTGATGTCGCTGCGGGAGATGCTCGATGCCTTCCTGCGCCACCGGCGCGAAGTGGTCACGCGGCGCACGATCTTCGAGCTGCGCCGCGCACGCGAGCGTGCCCATATGCTCGAGGGCCTGGCGGTGGCGCTGGCCAACATTGACGAGGTGATCGCGCTCATCAAGGGGTCGCCGACGCCGGCCGAGGCGCGCGCCGCGATGCTGGCGCGTGGCTGGGCGCCGGGCGCGGTGGCGCAGATGCTGGAGCGCAGCGGCGCCGCCTCGACCCGGCCGGATGGACTGCCCACGGAGTTCGGTCTGGCCGGCGAGATCTATCGATTGAGCGAAGTGCAGGCGCAGGCGATCCTCGATATGCGGCTGCATCGTCTTACCGGGCTGGAGCAGGGCAAGATCGTCGAGGAGTTCCAGGGCCTGCTGGTTCAGATCGGGGAGCTGTCGGACATCCTGGCATTGCCGGCGCGCCTGACCGCGGTGGTGCGCGCGGAGATCGTCGAGATCCGCGACAACTACGGCGATGCGCGTCGCACCGAGATCAGCCGCGATCACCTGGACCTGAGCACCGAGGACCTGATCGAGCCACAGGACGTCGCGGTGACGATGTCGCATGCCGGCTATGCCAAGGCGCAACCGGTGTCCGACTACCAGGCGCAGCGACGCGGTGGCCGCGGCAAGTCCGCCACCGCGGTAAAGGACGAGGATTTCATCGAAAAATTCTTCGTCGCGCACACCCACGATACGCTGCTGTGCTTCTCCAATCGCGGCAAGGTCTACTGGCTGCGGGTATTCGAGCTGCCGCAGGGCGGGCGCGGCTCGCGCGGCAAGCCGATCGTGAACCTGCTGCCGCTGGAGGAGGGCGAGAAGATCAGCGCGCTGCTGCCGGTGAAGCAGTTCGACGAGCAGCATTTCGTGTTCATGGCCACCAGCAGCGGCACCGTCAAGAAGACCCCGTTGAGCGCGTTTTCGCGGCCGCGACCGAGCGGCATCATCGCGCTCGACCTGCGCGGCGATGATCATCTGGTGGGCGTGGCGCTGACCGATGCGACGCGCGAGATCATGCTGGTGACCAGCGGCGGCAAGGCGATCCGCTTCCATGAGGAGGAGGTGCGGCCGATGGGTCGCGAGGCCGCCGGCGTGCGCGGGGTGAAGCTGGGCGAGGGCCAGCGTGTGATTGCGCTGCTGGTGCTGGGCGAGGGCTATGTGCTGACGGCCTCGGAGAATGGCTACGGCAAGCTCACCCCGCTCGAGGATTTCCCCGGACATGGCCGCGGCGCCCAGGGCGTGATCGCGCTGCAGACCACGTACCGCAACGGCGCCACGGTAGCGGCGTTGCAGGTGCAGCCCGGCGATGAGCTGATGCTGATCAGTTCCACCGGCACGCTGGTGCGCACACCGGTGGCCGACATCTCGGTGGTCGGGCGCAATACCCAGGGCGTGCGGCTGATTCGGCTGGGGGAGGCCGAACGGCTCACCGGCGTCGAGCGCGTCGCCGGCCTGGATGCCGGCGATGAGGGCGCCGCGATCGACGGCCAAGGCAGCGACGACAGCAGCGACGACAGTCCGGACAGCCAAGCGAGCGCCGATGGCGCGCCGCTCGGCGACGGCGGTAGCGACGAAGTCAGTCCGCTGTAGCGCCGATTCGACGATGAGGGTTAAGAGTGCGCGTATTCAATTTTGCAGCCGGTCCGGCGGCGCTGCCGCTGGAAGTGCTGGAGCAGGCACGCGATGAGATGACCGACTGGCGCGACAGCGGCATGTCCGTCATGGAAGTCAGTCATCGCAGCAAGGCGTTTATCGCCGTGGCGCAGCAGGCCGAGGCCGACCTGCGCGAACTGCTGGCGATTCCGGAGCACTACAAGGTGCTGTTCCTGCAGGGCGGGGCGAGCGCGCAATTCGCCGCCATCCCGATGAACCTGACGCGCTCCGACAGCCGGGTTGACTACCTGAACACCGGCGCTTGGTCGGCCAAGGCCATCAGCGAGGCGGCGCACTACTGCCAGGTCAACGTCGCGGCCGATGGCGCGGCTTGCAATTACAGCGCCGTGCCACCGGTGAGCGACTGGAAGCTCAGCGCGGCGCCGGCCTATGTGCACTACACCCCGAACGAGACCATCGGCGGGGTCGAGTTCGGCTTCGTGCCGCAGGTCGCGGCGCCGCTGGTGGCCGACATGTCCTCCACGATTCTGTCGCGCCCGGTCGATGTCAACCGCTTCGGCCTGATCTACGCCGGTGCGCAGAAGAACATCGGCCCTGCGGGCCTGTGCGTGGTCATCGTGCGGCAAGACCTGATCGGCCGCGCGCGCCATGGCACGCCCACGGTGTGGGACTATCAGGCAGTGGCCGCCGCCGGCTCGATGCTCAACACCCCGCCGACCTTCGCCTGGTACCTGGCGGGACTGGTGTTCAAGTGGCTGAAGAGGCAGGGCGGACTGGCCGCGGCGGCCGAACGCAATCGCGCCAAGGCCGAGCTGCTGTACGCGACCATCGACCAGTCCGGGTTCTATCGCAACCCGGTGGACCCGGCATGCCGCTCCTGGATGAATGTGCCGTTCGTGCTTGCGGCCCCGGCGCTCGACCAGACCTTCCTGGCCGAAGCCGGCAAAGCCGGGCTGATGAACCTTGAAGGCCACCGCCTGGTCGGCGGCATGCGCGCCAGCCTGTACAACGCGACCTCGATCGAGGCGGTGCGCGCACTGAGCGCATTCATGCTTGAATTCATGCGCCGGCACGGCTGACAGGCAGCGACGCGACATGGGCTATCGAATTCTGACCCTGAATCAAATCAGCGCGCGCGGACTGGAACGCCTGCCGCGCGATCGCTATGAGCTGGGCGCCGAGATCGGCAACCCGGATGCGGTGCTGCTGCGCTCGGCTGACATGCGTGCCATGAGCATCCCGGCGTCGGTGCTGGCAGTAGCGCGGGCCGGCGCCGGCACCAACAATATCCCGGTGGCGGCGCTGAGCCAGCGCGGGGTGCCGGTGTTCAACGCGCCGGGCGCGAATGCCAACGCGGTCAAGGAGCTGGTGCTGGCGGCGCTGTTCCTGGCGGCGCGCAACATCTGCCAGGCCTGGGCCTATGCGCGCGCGTTGCAGGGCGATGACCGCGCCATCGACGAGGCGGTAGAGAAGGGCAAGAAGAATTTCGTCGGCTTCGAATTGCCGGGCCGCACGCTCGGGGTAGTCGGACTCGGAGCCATCGGGGTCGAGGTGTGCAACAGCGCCCAGGCGCTCGGCATGCAGGTGCTCGGCTACGACCCGCAGATCACCGTCACGCGCGCCTGGCAGCTGTCCGCCTCGGTGCAGCAGGCACTGTCGCTCGATGATCTGTTCGCGCGCTCCGACATCGTCAGCGTGCACGTGCCGATGCTGCAGGAGACCCGTGGCCTGGTCAATGGCGCGCGGCTGCGGCTGATGCGTCCGGGAGGCACGGTGCTGAACTTCGCGCGCGCGCCGATCGTCAACGAGGCGGAGCTGGTTGCCGAGCTCGATAGCGGCCAGCTGCACGCCTATATCTGCGACTTTCCCGGCAACGCGCTCAAGGACCACCCGCGCGCGGTGACGCTGCCGCATCTGGGGGCATCGACCATCGAAGCCGAGGACAATTGCGCGATCATGGTGGCCGACACGCTGCGCGAATTCCTGGAACAGGGACACATCCGGCATTGCGTCAACTTTCCCGACGCGGCACTGCCGCGCGCCGCCGGCTCGCTGCGGCTGGCGATCGCCAATGCCAACGTGCCCAACATGGTGGGGCAGATCTCCACCTGCCTGGCGAGCGCGCGGCTGAACATCGCCGAGCTGCTGAACCGCTCGCTCGGCGAGCACGCCTACACGCTGATTGACGCCGAGGGCGTCGCCGACGAGTCGCTGCTGCAGCGCATCCGCGCCATCAACGGCGTGCTGTCGGTGCGCCTGCTGCGCGCCCCGGACTGATGCCGATGGCGCGCCGCAGTCGCAAAGTGCCGAAGGCGGAAGCGCCGGCCGGGGCGGCGGTTGACCTCGCCGCGCTGCGCGCCGCGATCGATGCGGTCGATGAGCAGCTGCACCGGCTGCTGAACGAGCGCGCGCGGCTGGCGCAGCGCGCCGGCATCTCCAAGCACCAGGACGGCCACACGGTGGACTACTACCGGCCGGAGCGCGAAGCCGAAGTGCTGCGCCAGGCGCTCGGGCGCAATGCCGGGCCGCTGCGCAACGAGGAGATCGTGCGGCTGTTCCGCGAGATCATGTCGGCCTGCCTGGCGCAGGAGGAGCCGCTGAAGGTCGCATTCCTGGGCCCGGAGGGCACCTTCACGCAGCAGGCGCTGTTCAGCCATTTTGGCCACTCGGTGCGCGCGCTGGCGCTGTCGACGGTGGACGAGGTGTTCCAGGAAGTGGAGGCCGGCAATGCGGACTTTGGCATTGTGGCGATCGAGAATTCGAGCGAAGGCACGATCACCAACACGCTCGATCGCTTCCTCAACAGCCCGCTGCACATCTGCGGCGAGGTGGAGCTGCGCATCCATCACTGCCTGATGGGCAAGATGGACGCGCTGCCGCGGGTGCTGCGCGTGTGCTCGCACAGCCAGGCGCTGGCGCAGTGCCGCGGCTGGCTCGATCAGCATCTGCCGCAGGCCGAGCGCGTCCCGGTGGCCAGCAATGCCGAGGGCGCACGGCGCGCCCGCGACGAGCACGGCAGCGCGGCGATCGCCGGTGAGACCGCCGCCGAGGTCTACGGACTCAACATCCTGGTGCGCGAGATCGAGGACCGCGCCGATAATGCCACGCGCTTCCTGGTGCTGGGCCGCAAGCTGCTGCGCCCGAGCGGCGCGGATCGCACCACGCTGCTGCTGTCGATCGGCGACACCCAGTCGCCCGGTGCGCTGCATCGGCTGCTCGAGCCGCTGGCGCGAAACCGCATCAGCATGACGCGCATCGAGTCGCGGCCGTCGCGCAAGCGTAAATGGGACTACGTATTTTTCATTGATATCGAAGGACACGCCGAGGATGCCGGGGTAAGCAAGGCGCTTGCGGCACTGAAGCGGCGCGCCTCGCTGTTTCGCGTGCTGGGTTCCTATCCGCGCGCGGTGCTGTAGACACATGAGCAGCGAGCTGCATCCCGGGCGGCTGGCGGTAGCGGCGGTGCGCGAGCTGTCGCCCTACCTGCCGGGCAAGCCGATCTCGGAACTGGAGCGCGAGCTTGGTATCCGCGACATCGTCAAGCTGGCATCGAACGAGAACCCATACGGCCCGAGTCCGCATGCACTCGCGGCGATGCGGGCCGCGCTCGAGCCTGTGTGGCTGTATCCGGATGGCGGCGCTCACGATCTCAAGTTCGGCCTGGCGCGGCACCTGGGGGTGGATCCCGCCTGCCTGACGCTTGGCAACGGCTCCAATGACCTGCTGGTACTGCTGGCGGAAGCGTTCCTGACGCCCGCTCACAGCGCCGTCTACTCGCAATACGGTTTCGCGCTGTATGCGCTGGTGACGCGTGCGACCGGCGCTCAGCCGATCGAAGTGCCGGCACTTGGCATGCACGCCGAGATGCCGTTCGGCCACGACCTGCCCGCGATGGCGGCGGCGATCGCGCCGAATACGCGCCTGGTATTCATCGCCAATCCGAACAATCCGACCGGCACCTGGGCGCAGCCGCAGGCACTCAAGTTGCTACTGGAGCGCACCGCTGCCAGCACGCTGGTGGTGCTCGATGAAGCCTATTTCGAATATAGCCGCGCACTCGGCACGCAGGACGGCGTGGCGTGGCTGGCACAGCATCCGAACCTGGTGGTGCTGCGCACTTTCTCGAAGGCCTATGGGCTGGCCGGTGCGCGCGTCGGCTATGCGATCTCGCACCCGGAGGTCGCCGAGGTGCTCAATCGCCTGCGGCCGGCATTCAACGTCAATTCGATCGCACAGGCCGGTGCGCTCGCGGCGCTGGGCGATCAGGCGCACATGCGCAGCGCCGTGACCCGGACGATGCACGAGCTGGCCCGGGTCGAGGCCAATTTCAGGGAGCTGCGGCTGTGGAGCGCGCCGTCGGCAGGCAATTTCCTGCTGCTGCGGCTGGGCGCGCCGGCCGCTGCGGTGTACGAGCGGCTGCTGCGACGCGGGCTGATCGTGCGGCCGCTGGCGGGCTACCAGCTCGCCGATTGCCTGCGCATTTCCATCGGCATGCCGCAGGACAATGACCGGCTGCTGGCGACGCTGCCGCAGGTGCTGTGACGCAAGCCCGCTACATGGTGCGCCCCGCCCGCAGCGTGCACGGCGAGCTGCGCGTCCCGGGTGATAAATCCATCTCGCATCGGGCATTGATGCTCGGGGCGATCGCCACCGGGCAGACCGCGATCAGCGGCTTCCTGGCCAGCGAGGACTGCCTGGCGACACTTGCGGCGCTCACGGCGCTCGGGGTGCGGGTGCAACGGCCCGCGCCCACCGAGGTGCGGGTGCACGGCGCCGGTCAGCACGGACTGGCCGCTGCGGCCGGCGCGCTCGACATGGGCAACGCCGGCACCGCCATCCGCCTGCTGATGGGCCTGCTCGCCGGACAGGGCTTTGACAGCACGCTGATCGGGGACACCTCGCTGATGCGCCGGCCGATGGAGCGCGTCGCCACGCCGCTGCGCGCGATGGGCGCGCGCATCGACACCACCGATGGCCGCCCGCCGGTGCACATCCACGGCGGGGCGACGCTTTCGGGCATCGACTATGCGTTGCCGATGGCCAGCGCCCAGGTGAAGTCGGCGCTGCTGCTGGCGGCCCTGTACGCACACGGCAGCACCCGCATCAGCGAACCGGCGCCGACACGCGATCACACCGAGCGCATGCTGCGCAGCTTTGGGGTCGAGATTGCGAGCGACGCCGGGCTGGTGAGCCTTGAGGGCGGGCAGCGCCTGACCGGTTGCCAGATCGCGGTACCGGGCGACTTCTCCTCGGCGGCGTTTTTCATCGTTGCCGGCTGCCTGGCGGCGCGACAGGGACTGACCATCTGCGACGTCGGCGTCAATCCGACGCGCACCGGGCTGCTGCAGATGCTGCGGCTGATGGGCGCCGATATCGAGCTGCGGCCGCACGCCGCCGGCGCGCCCGAGCCGATCGCCGATATTCACGTGCGTGCCAGCACGCTGCACGGGATCGAGGTGCCGCAGGAGCTGGTGGCGCTGGCGATCGACGAGTTCCCGGTGTTTTTCATTGCCGCGGCAGCGGCCGAGGGGCGGACCACCGTCAGCGGCGCGGCGGAGCTGCGCGTCAAGGAGAGCGATCGGCTGGCGGTGATGGCGGCGGGGCTTGCCGCGCTCGGCATCGAGTGCCAGCTGCTGGCGGATGGACTGCGCATCCAGGGCGGCCGGATGAGCGGCGGCCGCATCGATAGCCACGGCGATCATCGCATCGCGATGGCGTTCGCCGTGGCGAGCCTTATCGCCAGCGCACCGATCGAGATCGCCGACGTGGCCAATGTGGCGACCTCGTTCCCGGATTTTCCGCGCCTGGCGCGCGCCGCCGGGCTCGACCTTACGGACTGAGCATGGCTGCCCCGGTAGTCACCATCGATGGGCCGAGCGGGTCGGGCAAGGGCACCGTGAGTCGCCTGCTGGCACGAAGTACCGGCTGGCACCTGCTCGATAGTGGTGCGCTGTACCGCCTGGTGGCCCATGCCGGGGAGCTGCAGCGGCTGGCGCCCGACGATATCACCGGCCACGCCAGGCTCGCCGAACGCATGCAGGTCGTGTTTGCGGCCGATGCCGGGGATAACGAGCGCATTATGCTCGACGGCCGCGAGGTGGCTGCGGCGCTGCGCAGCGAGAGCGCCGGCGCCGGGGCGTCGCGGGTCGCGGCCTGGCCACCGGTGCGCACGGCGCTGCTGGCGCGCCAGCGCGCATTTGCCAACCCACCCGGCCTGATCGCCGACGGGCGTGACATGGGTACCGTGGTGTTTCCCGACGCCGCGCTCAAAATCTTCCTTACCGCAAGTCCCGGGGAGCGCGCCCGGCGACGCTATAACCAGTTGAAAGAGAAGGACTCTGGTGTTAGCCTTGCCGCCCTTTCGCTGGAGATCGCGGAACGCGATCGGCGCGATTCGACACGGTCCGTGGCACCGCTGGTGGCGGCTGACGACGCGATCGTCCTGGACTCGACGGCCATGAGCGCCGCCGAAGTCACGGACGTCATTCTCGCGCACGGCCGGCAGCGCGGGGTCTGGGCTTGAGTTCGCTCGAATGCCGGTCCGGCATCGCGCCGCGCGCGGACATAGCGCCAGCGGAAAGGACGCGCTGGTTGGTCTCGTCCGGTGGGGTCTCGTTCGGGAAAGCGAATTTAGCGGTTGACGCTGCAGGATGCGGCGTCTGTCATGTCCAACCCGTCAGGCCGGAGGCCAGGCGGTGCGATGAGCACGGCGACGTGCGAGAGAGTGTATGAACGAAGTTGCGACTGAAAGCTTTAGCGAGATGTTCGAGCAGAGCCTGGCGAATCAACGCATTCGCCCCGGCATGATCCTCACCGGCCTGGTGATCGATGTCGGTCCCGACGTGGTCATCGTCAATGTCGGATTGAAGTCGGAAGCGGTGATCCCGCTCGAGCAGTTCAAGAACGAGCGCGGGGAAGTCGAGGTGGCCGCCGGCGATCAGGTCGAAGTGGCGCTCGATTCGGTCGAGGACGGCACCGGCGAGACGCGCCTGTCGCGCGAGAAGGCCAAGCGTGCACGTACCTGGACACGCCTGGAGGAAGCATTCAACAACGCCGAGATCGTGACCGGAATCATCTCCGGCCGGGTGAAGGGCGGCTTCACGGTCGAGATCGATCATGTGCGCGCGTTTCTGCCGGGCTCGCTGGTGGACGTGCGCCCGGTGCGCGACACCGGCTATCTCGAGGGCAAGCCGCTCGAGTTCAAGGTGATCAAGCTCGATCAGAAGCGCAACAACGTCGTTGTGTCGCGTCGCGCAGTGGTCGAGCAGGAGTTCTCCGCCGAACGCAGCGCGCTGATGGACAACCTGCAGGAAGGCGCGGTGGTGCGCGGCACGGTCAAGAATCTCACCGACTACGGTGCATTCGTCGACCTGGGCGGCATCGACGGCCTGCTGCATATCACCGACATGGCCTGGAAGCGCGTCAAGCACCCGTCCGAAGTGGTCAAGGTCGGCGATGAGATCGATGTGCGCATCCTGAAATTCGATCGCGAGCGCTCGCGCGTGTCGCTCGGCCTGAAGCAGCTCGGGGCCGATCCGTGGGAGAATATCGCGCGCCGCTATCCGCCCAACACGCGCGTGTTCGGCAAGGTCACCAACATCGCCGACTACGGCGCGTTTGTCGAAATCGAGGACGGCGTCGAGGGCCTGGTGCATGTGTCGGAGATGGACTGGACCAACAAGAACGTCAACCCGGCCAAGGTGGTGCATACTGGGCAGGAAGTGGAAGTGATGGTGCTCGACGTGGACGAGGAGCGGCGGCGCATCTCGCTCGGCCTGAAGCAGTGCAAGGCCAACCCGTGGAAGGAGTTTGCCGAGAATCACAATCGCGGCGACCGGGTGGCGGGGCAGATCAAGTCGATCACCGACTTCGGTATCTTCATCGGCCTGCCAGGCAACATCGACGGCCTGGTGCACCTGTCGGACATCTCCTGGGATCTGCCCGGCGAGGAGGCGGTGCGCAATTACCAGAAGGCACAGCAGGTCGAGGCGATGGTGCTGTCGATCGATCCGGAACGCGAACGCATCTCGCTCGGCATCAAGCAGCTCGCCAAGGATCCGTTCTCGGCCTTCATCGCCGAGAATCCGAAGGGCAGCATCGTCAAGGGCACGGTCAAGGATGTGGATCCGCGCGGCGCGGTGATCGACCTGGGCAACAGCATCGAGGGCCAGCTGCGTGCCTCGGAGCTCGGGCGCGACCGGGTGGACGATGCGCGCGCGGTGCTCAAGATCGGCGACGAGGTCGAGGCGAAGTTCATCGGTGTGGATCGCAAGACCCGCACCATTTCGCTGTCGATCAAGGCCAAGGAAGTCTACGAGGAGGCGGAGGCGGTGCAGAGCTACCGTTCCGAAGTGCCGACTTCCGGTACCAGCCTCGGCGACCTGCTCAAGGAGCAGATCAACGGACCGGATCGCGGTTGAGCGCACACGCGAGAAGGATCTTGGGAGCGCCATGACGAAGTCGGAACTGATCGAGATCATTACGGCGAAGCAGAAGCATCTGCCGGCCAAGGACGTCGAGCTGGCACTCAAGCAGATGCTCGAGATCATGAGCGACTCACTGGCCCAGGGCGACCGGATCGAAATCCGCGGCTTTGGCAGTTTCTCGCTGCACTTCCGGCCGCCGCGCCAGGGGCGCAATCCCAAGACCGGAGAGGCAGTGGCGCTCGCCGGCAAGTACGTGCCGCATTTCAAGCCAGGCAAGGACCTGCGCGAACGCGTCAACAGCGGCGCCGATCGACCGATTCGAGACTGAACCGAAGATCCTGCGGGCAACTGCGAGTGCAGAATGGTGACTGGTGCATCGCCAGCGCCATTGCGCTCGACTAACATCTGTGCCGACATCGTGGACGCCAGAGGATCGAGGGGATGGCTGTAACAGAGGTTCGCACCGCGGTATTCCCGGTAGCAGGGCGCGGCACGCGCTTCCTGCCGGCGACCAAGGCCAGCCCGAAGGAAATGCTGCCGATCGTCGACAAGCCGCTGATCCAGTATGCGGTCGATGAAGCGCTGGCTGCCGGTGCCCGTCGGCTGGTGTTCATCACCGGAGCGTCCAAGCGCGCGATCGAGGATCACTTCGACACCGACGAGGCGCTCGAGAAGCTGCTCGACTCGCAGGGCAAGCACGATCTGGCCGAACTGGTGCGCAGCGTGCTGCCGAGCTATGCCTCGTGCATCTATATTCGCCAGCCGGCGCCGCTCGGGCTGGGGCACGCGGTGCTGTGCGCACGTCCGGCGGTGGGCGATGTGCCGTTCTTCGTGCATCTGGCGGACGATCTGATCGACGCCGAGGTGCCGTGCCTGAAGCAGATGGCGGCGACCTTCAACGAGCGCGGCGGCAGCGTGCTCGGCGTCGAGGAAGTGCCGAAACGCGATACCGACAAGTACGGCATCGTCGAGGTCGAAGCCGGCGATGGGGTGGTCAGCCGCATCCGCAGCATCGTCGAGAAGCCCAAGCCGGCGGTGGCGCCGTCCACCCTGGCGGTGGTTGGCCGCTATGTGCTGACGCCGACGATCTTCGATGAGCTGGAGCGCGTCGGCCAGGGCGCAGGCGGCGAGATCCAGCTGACCGACGGCATCGCGCGATTGCTGCAGCGCGAGCCGGTGTACGCGCACCGCTTCACCGGGCGGCGCTTCGACTGCGGCAGCAAGCTCGGGTACCTGAAGGCGACGGTCGAGCTGTCGCTGGCCCATGCGTCGCTGGGCAAGGACTTTCGCGAGTACCTGAAGCAGCTTTCCGCGACGCTCGAGCGCTGAGCGTCAAGCGAACTGCGTCACAGTTCATGGCAGCGACGGCGCCGCCGCCCGAACTTCAAGAAAGGCCCCGCGCGGCCGATAGCTTGAGCTGGGACCGCTTCGGGCTACCGGTAATCGCATCGCGCATGTTCACGCTCATCGGCTCGGTCGTCGTTCTGTTGTGCGTCTGCGGCAGCTTCCTGATGGAAGGCGGCAGCCTGCTGTTGCTGTGGCACCCGGGCGAGGTCATCATCATTGTCGGTTCCGCGTTCGGCGCGTTTGTCACCAGCAATCCGATCAAGGTGGTGAAGGGATCGTTCGCCGCCGCGCTCGGACTGGTCAAGCGTCCGCGCTACAAGCGCGAGGACTACGTCGATCTGCTCAAGCTGCTGTACGACGTCCTGGTAAAGATCCGCAAATCCGGCATGCTCGCGATCGAGGCGGACATCGAGCAGCCCGCGAACAGCAAGCTGTTCACCGACTATCCGCGCATCATGGCGGATCATCACATGATCGAATTCATCACCGACTGCCTGCGCCTGATCGTCGGCGGCAACCTCGATCCGCATGAACTCGAAAGCCTGCTCGAGTACGAGCTGGAGACCCACCACCAGGAAGCGCAGCAACCGGCGCACGCGGTGCAGCGCGTGGCGGATGCGTTGCCGGGCTTCGGCATCGTGGCGGCGGTGCTCGGCATCGTCGATACCATGGCCTCGATCGACGGCGCCGACACCGGCACCATCGGTCGCAAGGTGGGAGCAGCACTGGTCGGCACCTTTCTCGGTATCCTGATCGCCTACGGCTTCGTCGGTCCGATTGCAGCGGCGATCGAACATCGCGTGCACGAGGAGGGCAAGGCGTTCGAAGTGGTGAAGATGGCCCTGGTGGCGAGCGTGCGCGGCTACGCGCCGCCGGTGGCGGTGGAATTCGCCCGCAAGCTGCTGTGGTCGGACGTGCGGCCGACCTTTGCCGATCTCGAGCATCACCTCAAGGGCAAGAAGAGAGAGCCGCAGAAAGAGAAAGAGAGCGTGCCGGCGTGAATGCTCCCGAGGGTCAGCGTCCGATACTGATAGTCAAGCGGACGAAAAAAGCCGGCAACGCCCATCATGGCGGTGCCTGGAAGGTCGCCTATGCCGACTTCGTGACCGCGATGATGGCGTTTTTCATGGTGATGTGGCTGATCGCGGCGGTGTCGAAGGAGCAGCGTGCGGCGATCTTCGATTACTTCAAGAATCCGAGCATGCAGCAGGGCAAGTCGCCGCGCGCCTCGATGGGACAGATGGGCCCCGGCGGCGCCAGCACCAGCGTGATCAACCTGCGCGGCGGGTTGGACGCGCGCAAGTCCGCCAGCGCGCTGTCCACCGGTCTTGGTACGCCGCGCGATTCCGACACGACACTCGACCGGGCGGCACCCAATGTGGACGAGGCGCAGAAGATCGCCACCGAGGCCGACCGCAGGAAGCTCGAGTCGCTGATGGCGCAGTTGCGCGAGGCGATCGATCACAGCCAGGCGCTCAAGCCGTTCAAGGATCAGCTGCTGCTCGACATCACGCCCGAGGGGCTGCGCATCCAGATCGTCGATGCGCAGAACCGGCCGATGTTCGATCTGGGCAGCGCCAGGCTCAGGGACTATACCTATACAATTCTGCACGAGCTGGCGCCGTACCTGAATTCGGTGCCCAATCGCGTCAGCCTGTCCGGCCATACCGACACCACGCCATACGTTTCGATGGCCGGGTATACCAACTGGGACCTGTCGGCCGATCGCGCCAATGCGGCGCGCCGGGCGCTGGAGAGCGGTGGACTGGCGCCGGACAAAGTGTCGCGCGTCGTGGGTCTGTCCTCATCGGTGCTATTCGACAAGGACAATTCACGCGATCCGATCAACCGCCGCATCAGCATCATCGTGATGACGAAGGCCGCCGATGAGCGCGCCCTCAATGGCGACGCGATGCCCGCGAGCGCCGCGCCGGGTGCGCCCGACGTGGCCGCGGCTGCCGCCGTGCCTGCAAGTACCCCGGCAACTGCGCCGGCAGCGCTGCCGGTAGAGGCGCCAGCCGCACCACCGGCCGCACCGCCCGCCGCACGCTGACGCGCGGCCGCGCCGCCGGCGGTGCGCGCGTGCTAGGCTTCCGCGGCTTACCTGCAAGCCGGAGATCGTATGCCGCGAGAGGGGTCGGTGCTGGGCACCATCGGCAACACGCCACTGGTGGAACTGCGCAATCTCGATACGGGCTGCTGCCGCCTGTTCGTCAAGCTCGAGAACCAGAATCCGACCGGCTCGATCAAGGACCGTATCGGGCTGTCGATGATCGAGGCGGCGGAACGCGACGGCCACATTCGTCCGGGAGCCGATCCACCGAGCACGATCATCGAGGCGACCGCGGGTAATACCGGCCTGGGGCTGGCGCTGGTGGCGGCGCAGAAGGGCTATCGGCTGATTCTGGTGATCCCCGACAAGATGGCGCAGGAGAAGATCCTGCACCTGCGTGCGCTGGGCGCGCAGATCCAGCTGACGCGCAGCGATGTCGGCAAAGGTCATCCGGAGCACTACCAGGACCGCGCCGCGCAGCTGGCGCGCGAGACGCCCAACAGTTTCTACGTCAACCAGTTCGCCAATCCCGCCAACCCGCTGGCGCACGAGGCGACCACGGGACCTGAGATCTGGGCACAGAGCGGCCAGATGCTCGACGCGGTGGTGGTGGGCGTCGGCAGCGGTGGCACGCTCACCGGCCTGTCGCGCTATTTCGAGCGGGTCGCCCCGCATGTCGAGATGGTACTGGCCGACCCCAAGGGTTCGGTGCTGATCGATGTAGTGAACACCGGCCGGGTGCAGAAGGCCGCGGGTTCCTGGCTGGTGGAAGGCATCGGCGATGATTTCGTGCCGCCGATCTGCGACCTGTCAAGGGTGCGGCGGGCGTATGAGATCCCCGACGCGGAGAGCTTCTACACCGCTCGCAGCGTGCTGGCGCGCGAGGGGATCCTCGGCGGCTCGAGCACCGGCACGCTGGTGGCCGCGGCGCTGCACTACTGCCGCGAACAGAGCGCGCCCAAGCGCGTGGTCACGTTCGTATGCGACAGCGGCAACAAGTACCTGAGCAAGATGTACAACGACTTCTGGATGTTCGATCAGGGCCTGCTGGAGCGGCCGCGGGTCGGCAACCTGATCGACCTGATCGTGCGCCGCTACCAGGAGGGTGGCGCGGTGACGCTGTCGCCGCAGGACACGTTGCTGCTGGCCTATCGGCGCATGAAGTTGTTCGACGTGTCGCAGATTCCAGTGATGCAAGGCGAGCAGGTGATCGGCATCCTGGACGAGTCCGACCTGGTGATGCATCTGCATGCCGATGCGTCGCGCTTCCAGGATCCGGTCAGTACCGCGATGGTGACCAGCCTGGAGACCATCGCGCACGACGCGCCGATAGCCGATCTGCTGCCGATATTCCAGCGCGATCACGTGGCCATCGTCGCCGAGCGCGGTCACTTCGTCGGCGTCATCACGCGCATCGACCTGCTCAATTACCTGCGCAAGCAGCTCTAGCCCGTAGCCATCCAAAGTGGAACCCATGAGCAAGCAAGCATTCGCCACGCGCGTCATCCATGCCGGCCAGGCGCCGGATCCGAGCACCGGCGCGGTCATGCCGCCGATCTACGCGACCTCCACCTACGTGCAGACCAGCCCCGGCGTACACCAGGGCTTCGAGTACTCGCGCAGCCAGAACCCGACGCGCTTCGCCTACGAGCGTTGCATCGCCGACCTGGAGGACGGCACGCGTGGCTTTGCCTTCGCCTCCGGACTGGCGGCGACCGCGACGCTGCTGGAGCTGCTGTCACCCGGCGACCATGTGATCGCCTCCGATGACATGTATGGCGGCAGCCGCCGCCTGTTCAGCCGCGTGCGCGAGTCCTCGGCCGGACTCAAGTTCTCGTTCGTGGACATGCGCGACAGCGCCAGGGTGCAGGCGGCGATCGTGCCCGCGACGCGCCTGATCTGGGTCGAGACGCCGAGCAACCCGATGCTCAAGCTGGCCGACCTGGCGGCCATAGCGACGATGGCGGCGCGCCAAAGCATCCTGTGCGCCGCCGACAACACCTTCGCGACACCCTATCTGCAGCGGCCGCTGACGGCGGGCTTCGACGTGGTGATGCATTCGGGAACCAAATACCTGAGCGGCCATTCTGATGTCGTCAATGGCGTGCTGGTGGTGGGCGACAACGCGGAGCTGGCCGAACGGCTGGCGTTCCTGCAGAACTCGGTCGGGGCGGTGGCCGGGCCGTTCGATTCGTTCCTGGCGCTGCGCGGGCTGAAGACGCTGGCGCTGCGCATGCAGCGCCATTGCGACAATGCGCTGGAGCTGGGTGGTTTCCTTGCGCGCCACGGCAAGGTCGGGCGCGTGCACTATCCGGGGCTCGCGTCGCATCCGCAGCATGCGCTGGCAAAGGCGCAGATGCGCGATCCGCGCGGTCAGAGCGCATTCGGCGGCATGGTTTCGATCGAGCTGAACGGCGGACTGGAGGACGCGAAGCGCTTCCTGGAGCGCTGCCAGCTGTTCGCGCTGGCGGAATCCCTCGGCGGCGTCGAGAGCCTGATCGAGCACCCGGCGATCATGACGCATGCGAGCGTGCCGCGCGCGGCGCGCGAGGCACTGGGCATCAGCGATACGCTGTGCCGCCTGTCGGTGGGCATCGAGGACGTGCAGGACCTGAAGGCCGACCTGCAGCAGGCGCTCAATTAGGCACTGGTCCTACGCAGTCCCGGGCCGGGCGCGGACTGCGCTGCGCGTTCCGGCCGGTCATGCTGGGGGACGGAATACTATCGCCATGCGGCTCGAGGCATTGATCCTGATCACGGCGCTGCTGGCCGCAGCGGCGGTGCGCGCCGCGGATCCGCAACCCTACACTATGCGAATCGAATCCACCGGCCACAGCGCACTCGATGCGGCGCTGAAAGCCAGCTCGCAGCTGGAATCGCTGCGCACCAGCGCACCGGCCGGACCGTTTGCGCTGATCGGCCGGGCCGGTGCCGACTATGAGCGGCTGCGCACGGTGCTGGAGGGCTTCGGCTACTACGAATCGCGCCTCACCATCACCATCGACGGCCGGCCGCTGGATGACGCCGGGCTGCAGGACGCGCTGCAGGCGATGCCCGCCGGCAGCCACGCCGCGGTCCAGGTCAACGTCGCGACCGGGCCGCTCTATCATCTGGGCCGCGTCACCATCGAGGGCGAGGTCAGCGCCAAGGCGCGCGCCGCGTTTGCGCTGCAAAGCGGCGCACCGGCGGTGGCGACGGAGGTACTGGCCGCGGGGCAACGGCTGCTGGATGCGATTGAGGAGGAAGGCCATGCGTTCGCCAAGGTCGATGACCCGGTCGCCTACCAGGACGCGCACAATCCGATCCTGGACGTGAGCTTCAAGGCCGACGCCGGTCCGGTGTACCGGCTGGGCGCGATCCACTTCACCGGCCTGAGCAGGAGCCACCAGGAGTTCCTGCAAAAGCGCGTGAAGCTGCGCCCCGGCGATCCCTACAGTCCGAGCAGTGTCGAGCGCGCGCGCGCCGATCTGCTGACCCTGAACATTTTCTCCGGCATCTCGGTGCACCTGCCCAAGCAGGCCGATGTGCAGGGCGACACGCTGCCGCTGACTTTCGAGGTGCAGGAGCGCAAGCCGCACGCGGTCAATGTCACCGCGGCGTACTCGAGCGACCTGGGCGGTAGCGGCGGGGCAACCTGGATCGATCGCAATGTATTCGGCAACGCCGAGCTGCTCATGCTCAGCGCCAGTATCCTCAATTGGGGCGGCAGCGATACCACCGGGCTGGGCTACGAGCTTGGGGCAAATCTGAGCAAACCGGATTTCCTGCGCTCCGACCAGACGCTGCAGTTCAGCCTGAATGCGCTGCAGCAGAACCTGATCGCGTACGACCAGACCGCGCAGATCGGCGGCGTGGCGCTGCTGCGCAAACTATCCGCCAGCTGGAGTGTGGGGCTCGGCCTGACGCTCGAACAGGAGAAGATCCTGCAGCAGGGCACGCACCGCTACTACACGCTGGTGGCGCTGCCGCTGACCGCCAAGTACGACAGCACCGGGCTTGCCAATCCGCTCAGCGACCCGCTGCACGGCATACGCGTGGCCATGACGCTGGCGCCGACCGAGTCACTCGGGCGTCCGGACGCGACGTTCGTGGTGTTCCAGGCCACCGCGTCGACCTACTTCGACCTGGAGAAGCTCGGTTGGACGCCGGTCGGGCGCAGCGTGTTGGCGCTGCGCGCGCTGCTCGCCGAGGCGCACGGCGCCGGACAGTTCAGCCTGCCGCCGGATCAGCGCTTCTACGGCGGCGGCAGTGCCACCATTCGCGGCTATGAGTATCAGTCGGTCGGGCCGGTGTTTGCCGGCACGTCGCCGCCGATCCCCACCGGCGGCACCGACCTGACGTCAGCCGGCATCGAATTCCGCCAGCGGCTGTGGACCGATTTCGGAGCCGCGGCCTTCGTCGACGCCGGCAAGGTCACCGCCGATCCGCGTCTGTTCCAAGGCCGCCCGAGCGTCGGCTACGGCGCCGGCGTGCGCTACTACACGCCGATTGGGCCGGTGCGGCTGGATTTCGCGCTGCCAGTGCGGCGGCTGCCGGGCGGAAACTCCTTCGATATCTACGTCGGCCTCGGGCAGACGTTCTGATGGCGCGCCCTCACCGCGTGCTGATGCTCGTGGCGGTCGCGCTGGTGGCGCTGCCGATCGTGCTGTGCGCCGCGCTGCTGCTGCTGGCCAATACCGATCGTGGCCGCCGGCTGATCGAACGCAGCACCGAGCGCCTGAGTGGCGGCACGGTGCTGCTGCAGGGCCTGGCGGGGCGATTTCCGGATCGGCTGCGGCTCTCGAGGTTGCAGCTTACCGATCCGCAGGGCGTGTGGCTGACGGCCGATGATCTGCAGCTCGACTGGTCGCCGCTGCCGCTGATCGGGCGGCACGCGCGCATCGATGAACTGCGCGCCGCGCGCGTGTCGCTGCCACGCGCGCCCACCTATCCGCCACCCGCCACGCCACGTCCGGACAGCGGTTGGTGGCTGCATGCGCTGCGCATCGATCGGCTGGATGTACAGCGGCTGGAACTGGGCGCGGCTCTCAGCGGCAGCGCGGTTGCGCTGCGCCTGCAGGGCAGTGCCCGCATCGCGTCGTGGCGCGAGGCCGCAGGGCAGTTGACCGCGCAGCGACTGGATGAGGTTCCGGCCACCTATCGCCTGCTGGCGCAGCTCGACAGCAGGCGCGTGCACGTGCAGCTTGATGTGCAGGAGGACGCGGATGGGCCACTGACGCATCTGATACAGCTGCCGCAACTGGGCGCGCTGGCGCTGCATCTGGCGATGGATGGCCCGCGCGACGCGGTGGTCACGCAGCTGTCGCTGCACGGCGGCGCGCTGCAGGGCAGTGCCAGCGGCAGCGTCAATGTCAACAACGGTGCCGCAGCGCTGCAACTGGCACTGGATGCGCCGGCGATGAGCCCACGCCCTGATCTCGCCTGGCAGCGCCTGGCATTGCATGGCAGCTGGAGCGGCACGCTTGCAGCGCCGACCACCAGCGCGCAGCTGGCGTTGAACGGGCTGGCTTCCGGAGCCATCCGGCTCGATGCGCTCAAGGCCGAGTTGCACGGCGAAGGGGCTGCGCTGGCGCTTGATGCCAGCCTTGCCGGTCTGGTGCTGCCGCCGCCGCTGCTGCGCCTGCTGGCGGACGCACCGCTGCAACTGCATGCCAGTGTCAGGCTGGGCGACGCCGCACGGCCGGTGGATTTCACGCTGTCGCATCCGCTGCTCAGCGCGCAGGGCCGGTGGAATGCGCAGGGCGGAGCTACCCTGACCGCACAGCTGGCTGACCTTGCGCCGCTGGCGCAGCTGGCCGGCGTGCACCTGGAGGGCCGCGGCTCGCTGCAGGCGCGGCTGTCGAGCGCGGCGCCGGCACGCCGGCTCGAGCTGACTGCCGCGCTTGACATCGCCGGCGGCGATGCGCCGCTGGTCGGACTGCTCGCGCCGCGCACCGCGCTCAGTGCGACGCTGGCGTTCAAGGATGGCAGCGTCGAGATCGAGCGCTCGCAGTTGACGGCATCGAAGCTGCAGGTGTCGCTGCACGGCCGCGATACGCTCGGCGCGCTCGAGCTGGATTATAAATTCGCATTGCCGGACCTGGCGGCACTATGGCCGGCGCTGGCAGGGCAGCTCGACGGCCAGGGCCAGCTGCAGGGCAGCGCGCCGCGGCTAACGCTCGTCGCGGATCTGCAAGGCAAGCTGTCGGCCCATGGTTCGCCGCCCGGAGCGCTGCGCCTGAGCCTCTCGGCACGTGATCTGCCGCAGCATCCCACCGGCCGCATCGAGCTGAGCGGCATGCTCGACCAGGCGCCGCTGGTGCTCTCGCTCAGCGCCGAGCGCAATGCCGAAGGCACGCTGGCGGTGCGCATTGAGCGCGGCGAGTGGAACAGCGCGCACCTTGCGGGCGCCGTGCGCATCGACAGCCGGGAGTCGGACCCGAAGGGACGACTGCAGCTGCAGGTCGCGCGGCTGCAGGATTTCGACCGACTGCTCGGACAGCAGATCCAGGGCAGCGTGGACGCCAGCGTGCTGTTCGATCGCGCGGGCGGCCGCAGCGTGGCGCACGTTACGCTCGATGCACACGATGCCGGCGTCGCGGCGCAGAGTCTGCAGCTGTTGCAACTGCGCGGCGACATCGTCGAACCGCTGCTGCGCCCGGTGCTGGCGCTGCAATTGAGCGCGCAGGCGCAGCATGGCAGCGCGCTGGTCAAGCTCGACGCGCAAGCGCACGGTCCGCTGGCGCACCTGCATCTGCAGTCGACGGCAAGCGTGCAGAGCGGCACCGATCCGCCGCTGCAGCTGGACAGCTCCGCAACGCTGCAGCTTGAGCGGCGCGAACTGCGGCTGACGGCGCTGCGCGCCGACTACCGCGAGCAGACGCTGCACCTGCTGGCGCCGACAACGCTGTCCTTTGGCGATGGCCTGGTGCTGGCGCAGTGTCGCCTTGGGGTCGGGGATACCGTGTTGGAGGCGGCCGGTCGTCTGACGCCGGCGCTCGATGTGAAGGCGTCGCTGCGCGACTTCACGCCCGCAGTGCTGCGGGTGCTGTGGCCGGCGCTGCCGGCGGAAGGCCACGTCGATGCCGATGCCGCACTGACCGGAACGCTCGCCAGTCCGCTCGGCAGCCTCACACTGCGGGCGCGCGCACTGCGCGCCAGCAATGGCGCCGCGCGCGGATTGCCGCCGACCGACATCGACGCCAGCGCGACACTGCAGCAGCAGAGCGTGCAGCTCGAGCTGGCTGTGCACGCCGGCGACGGCCTGCAGCTGGCGGGCAAGGGCCAGGTGCCGTTGAACCGCGACGCCCCGATCGCCTTCAACGTCACTGGCAGCTTCAACCTGAACGTGGTCAATCCGATTACCGAGGCCAGCGGCCAGCGCATGCTCGGCAAGGCCAGCATCGATGCCGACCTCGGCGGCACGATGGCCGCGCCGCAGGCGCGCGGCACGCTGGTGATCAGCGGCGGCGATCTGCAGGA
>Ga0302324_100008146_pt1 | contig 22146 bp, 17 predicted proteins | sample Palsa_T0_1_FD_201949 | JGI IMG/M metagenome (GOLD analysis project Ga0302324, IMG submission 201949) | Peat permafrost microbial communities from Stordalen Mire near Abisko, Sweden - Palsa_T0_1 | ecosystem: Environmental > Terrestrial > Soil > Palsa > Peat permafrost | place: Sweden: Abisko...
TCGGCGGGCTTACGGCAACGATGCCGGAGATCTGGCAAGCTGCCCTGGCTGCATAACGGGAACCATTCTCCAACCCACAGAGCAAGACCCATCGAATCTGGCTCACTTCCAAATTCGCACCAGAGCCGTAAGGGTCAACGGGCGACCGGAGGAACTCGATGGTCCGGATGGGAGGCGGCAGCCTTCGCTGGGTAGTACGAGCCGTGTGAGTCGAGAGGCTCAAGCACGGATCTGTGAGCGCCTCGGGGTGAAATTCCCCGGGGCGACTCGGCCAGGCGTGAGGCGAGCGCGATCCGTTCGAGCACCAGACTCGCGAACCGGATCGAGCAGACGGCCGACGATGAGCAGCCGGACATGAGTTACTTTTCGAGCAACTGCAGCACCCTGTTCCGTTTGGTAATCGTCGCCGGGCTTTCGGTCGTGGAGGATCGTGCCCATTGCTGGACCTGGCCAAGCCGGATTTTATGCTCTGTGGGATTTCGGTAGACTGCCACGGTGAACTCCGTCATACCGTCGATCTCGGGCGGGCTCACGTCATCGTCCCTAAAACTGGCCACGGCAATCACCACAGTCTCAAATAGGCTTTCGGCCTCCACGTCGATGGCGTGTAGCAGGCCATGGCGATCGGCGTAAGAGACGCGGCAGCGGGAGGGTAATGCCATGCATTAGCGCGCATCTTCTTCTTTTGTTCGCCCCACCACTCACTAGACCTCTTATTTACGGGCGACCTTGGGTATTGGGGATCAACCGAACGGAAAACCGGGTTATTGCAACCCTAGATTTGGCAGGAGCTTCTGTGAGTCTAAGGTTATAAAGGATGCTGGAGTTCAGCCTTAAAGCTGTTGGAATTGGAACCTCGCCTCTGGAGAAACCTTTAGGAAGCTTCATAGTCAACTGAATACGTAGGATCAATCACTTACGGAATCGTCACCCGCTTAACCCGGTTTTCCGTCCAGTTGATCCCTACCCGGCTAGAGCGGTCGTGGTCTTCCCGTTACCGCGCTTTTGGCCGATGATCGAGAGCACTTGCATATACGGCGCGATGGCTATATGACTATAGCAGTATAATACGAGTCAACATTGGCTCAAAGCGCCGGGCCGGAATACTTCCGCAAAGATCGCCAGTGGTACCCTGACGGAATGGCTCGAATGGGGGACAGAATCGAGCGCATCGCCGAAACAATTTGGAAGCACAGGCTCGTTACTTACTTGCTTCTATCATCTCCGTCCTTGTCTCGGTTTGGTTGTGGTTCAAACCACAACTCCCTGGCGTGGCCGCTGTTCTGTTGGGGGGCATAGCCGCGATCATGGCATTCCGCGACATGCACCACACGCACAAGTGGTTGTTCACTGGGGCCATGTTGGCGCTAGTGTATTTGGAGTTCAGGGACATTCGCGTTGATCGAATTGAACTTGATCGCAAAGCATTGGAAGATAGGGCACAACAAAATCTTCAGTTTCAGTCCATCCGCAAAAAGCAGGAAGAGGAATTTGAGCAAACGGCTCAAGGGCTTAAAGAGGCGATTGGCGGCATAGACTCGACCCTTCAACAAATTCGCCCATATGCACGTGTCCATTTTAGCGGTGGTTTCGGTATTGCGAACGCGCCACCACCACCTTTGTTTTCTGCTGGCGGACAGCCGATGAGGAGAACATGACGATAAACACTCAAACCCCAGGCGTGCAACAAGCGCCGCCCCCACCGGCCCCCAGTTCGGCCTCGACCGCGAAAGCGGCAGCGAGCATGACGCAGCCACCTGAGGACACCGTGCAATTGAGCAGTGCGGCCAAGGCGGCCCTGAACGACGTCGCCCAAGGCGACCCGGACCACGATGGCCATTAAAGACAAGAAGAAAACGGAGACGGGCGGACGACGCGAAAGGTCTGCCAGTTGCGCACTTCTGGCGCGGATGCCTTCAATGGACTGCTGGCAAGCTTCTGTCATGTAAGGTCGTGTGAAACGCAGGTGTGAAGACGCCGATGGTGGTATGCTGTTGGGCATGAATTCCATCAGGTTCTGGCTTCTGCCGCATAATGTCGCACAAAACGCGGGGGTTGAAAAGCGGGTGTTGGGTGGTGCGTACTCATCGCCAACTCCCATCGCGACGGGCTCGCGGATTGTGCCCGTTCGCCGATGAGGGGCGCGTCGTTGCAGGCAATGAGGATCAGAGATCGATCCCCGGCAAACGGTGGTTTTCGAATTCCATCTGACCCGCCAGGTCTCGAAGCGCCTCAGCCGCCGTCTCGCCGAAGCCGCCGATACCCGTGCCTGAAGGTCTGGTCCTAGCAGAGCTACGATTTGATTGCCGTCGCACATGAGCGTCACGGTCTCCGAGGCGACGCAGGGTTTCTTGAACTCAATCACCATGACTTCACTTTACGCCCAGTGAATATAACCTCCGGCCTGCGCAATACCGGCGGCCCCATCGAGGTAGCGATGCACGAGTAGGGCTACCGAGCCTACCGCCACCGGCGCCGCTAACGGGTCGAGAGTCCCCGCTCGATCCAGTTTGCAAGGCTGGAGTCCGAACGGATAACCGGCGCTCGCCGGCAGCCATAATTGGCCCGGTCCGAGGTTGACAAAGGACTGAGGCGCCACTCCGCGGTGTTATCGGATGATCGACGGGCTGTACTTCTAAGACTGCGGCCGTGACGTCGTCCAATGACATTCTGCGCCGATGACTGATCGGAATAGCCTAATCCGTGGAATTGTTCGCGGGAGCCTCCGGGACCAGCACAGCGGTAGTCAGCCTGCCCTCAATGCTCAGATCTCCAGCCGTCGCCGCACTCCCGTGCCAGTTGGTGAACGACTCTCTGATGACATGGAAAACCGTACCCCGGTTTTCCGCGATCACTTTCAGCCACGCCCAGGCGCCCTTCTGCGGAAAGTATATGCCGCGGAAAAACATACGTGCGATCAAATGGCTGATCTTGTACGCGGCCGGCTCGTTCGCGATCGAATCGATGGATCTCCGCGTGGCCTTTGGACTGTATGCGTTCGTCCAGGCATACTGAACTTCGTCCTGCACCTCGGCAGCTGTCATGCGCAAAGGCGTATGCGCCATGTGGAACGGTGCGAAATCCAGCCAGTGCTTCGGCCGCGTCAGCCGCCCCTCTTTCTCCAAACGCGTGTAAAGAGGCGTGGCCGGAAATGGCGTGATCTGCCCGAAGACCGGCAGCACCGGCGGCCACTGGCGAATCTGGCTCAGAGTACGCTCGGCAACTCCCGGCTTGTCGTTGTCCAAGCCGAAGATGAACGACGTGATCGCATAGATATTCCGCCGTGCTAAGCGCTCCAGCACCGCGGCATACTCACCGGGCTTGTTGAAGCTCTTATTGACGCTGGCCAGATTCGCCGGGTCCAGCGACTCCATCCCGATGAAGATCCACCTGCCTCCCGAATCCGCGATCAGGTCCACCAGTTCTTCATCACGTAAGAGGTTGGCGCTGATCTGCCCTACCCAGGAGACTTGCGCGTTGGCCGCGATGATATCGCGTAATAGCGACTTGGTACGCTTCCCGTTGATGGCAAAATTGTCGTCGACAAAGAACACGGCCACCTGCCCCTTGGTCCGGCGAGCGCGCGCTTTCAACAGCAACAACTCTTCCACAATGCTCTGGTTGGATCGGAACCGGATCGAGTCGCCGAAGAATCCTGTGACCGTGCAGAACTCGCATCCGTAGGGGCAGCCGCGCCCGGACTCGATCGGAATGATGTGAAACGTTGCCCACTCGGACCGGAAGTATTCCATGATGGGACGAAAAAAGCCCGGAATACGGTTGAATTGGTCGATGTCCAGCGAGTTCCAGGGAATCTTCGGATAACTCTGCAGGTCCGGTTTGCGCTCCTGTCCGAACGCATCCACCGGTACGTACCTTTCCTTCAATGCGCCGCGTGCCGCGTCGGCAACGATTTTCGACCAGGTCTCATCTGCCTCGCCCAGCGCCACGGCATCGGCATGGCGCGGTCCCCCGTCGCGTCCTAGCGCCTCGTCCGGTAACTCAGTGACGTGTGGTCCGCCCATCACTACCGGCACCCCGGCGGCGCGAATGGCGTCGGCTACCCGGTAAGCCTTCGCGATCATGCGGGTCATCGCGCCGATCCCGACCAGCCCGATACGCTTGGCGAGCACGAAACGCACGATCTCGGCGTCGTTCATGGGTTGTGTATTGCCGTCGATCAGCAGCACTTCGTGTCCCGCGGGAGTAAGCGCCTGGAGGAGAAACATCCATAGGTGCGGCATGAAGTTTGCGGTCACGCCGTTATCGGGGTTGTAGAGCAGAATGCGCATTCAAGCACCCGCGTCCGACGCCTTCAGGCGCGCAGTCGCGGTTGGGCTGATCGATTTGCTTGTCGAGTTTAGTCCTGGGTAATTGACGCATCTGCAAAAGCACGTTGGTAGCCAGTTTCTGTTTGGAAAGGATTTGCTCCGCAGAGCGCCACATTGGGTGTGAACTAGTCCGCGCGCGAGCAACTCACGGACATTGCTGCCACCCAGTTATGTGCGAGGGGGCGGCAAATTGTCGCCTTTGGCTACGTCACGACCCGGCATGCGGGCCGATTGAACTGGCGCTACGATTGCGAGTGGCCCGGCAGTTCCGACGAATGCTTTTCGGGTTAAGCCTTCTCCCGGTTGGCATTCGTCGTCTGCCTCGGTCTGATTCAAATTTGGTCGGAGCACGCACCGGCCGAACTCCGAGGTAGTTTCCAGGAACAAGGTGAGAGGGAACTTAGCCAACATCGCTTCATTGGCGGCAATCGTTTTAGTCTCGGCGCTGCTCGGAACGTTTGTCTGTTGGCGGGCGCCTGGCATAGAGCAATACATGCGCGATTGGATGATCCGGGCGCGAGGCTCGCTGCCGGCGCCGGACGATATCGCCATTGTTGCCATCGACGAACCGAGTATTGCCCGGTTCGGCCGTTTCCCTTGGTCCCGCGCTCTGGCGGCACGCGCCATCGATGTCATAGGTGCGGCGCAGCCCAAAGCGATCGCGTTGGATGTGCTATATGCCGATCCAACCTCGGCGTCGGACGACAGCACGCTCGCACGCTCAATAAAAGAAGCAGGAAACGTGGTCGCTGCGGCGCAACTCGTATCGCTTCCGACCAGCGGCGGCCCGACTAGTTGGCTACGGCCGTTGCCTGCCATAGAGCGGGCGGCGGCGGCAGTTGGCCATGTAAACGTCTTGACGGAGTCGGATGGTATCGCGCGCGAGATTCTGATCCTGGCTGCCGATGACCAGGGGCGTGCTATCCATGCGATGGCGGTGGAAACCATTCGTATCGGCGACGGCCTTGCGGAAGAGTCGTTGACCGAGACCTCACGTGGCCTGTTACTCGGCTCGCGTAACATCCCTGTGGAGACCATCGCTCCAAGGGTGGTGCTGGGGGGGCTGCCAGACGTTGAAAACTCGATGCAGACGCTGCGCGCTGCCCGGATGGCTATCGACTATATCGGGCCGGCGGGATCCTACAGAACATACAGCTTAGCGGACGTTGTGGATGGACATATTCCGCCGGTGCAGTTCCGCGGCAGATACGTGCTAGTGGGCGCCACGGCGGCTTCCCTGGGCGATCGCCTCGCATCGCCCTTCATGCATCAAGCGGATGCACAGGCGAATCAGCACGGGTCTTGGATGCCGGGCGTCGAAGTCCTTGCGAACACGCTGAACACGATCTTGCGGTCCCGTTTCTATTCCGAAACTCCGGATTGGCTGGCGTTTCTTTGCGGCGCTCTGGTAGCGGCGCTCACCGTGTTTGTGCTGGCGATTACACAAGGCCGTCACGAGGCAATCAAACAGATTGGCGCTCTGGTAGTAGTGGGCGGGGCGGTTCTGCTGGCGGGTTATCTGGCGTTCACCCGTTTTCTCGTGTTTCCGCCCCTGACGCTCTCTCTGGTTTCATTCGCCTCCGCGGGCGTGCTCGGGTTGTTGCGGCGGTCGTTGGTCGCCAGTTCCCATCTCGATAGGAGTATCGAAGACGTCAAGCGCGCGGGCGAGTCCCTGAATGCGATGAGTTTGGGATCGCTGGCAGAATCGATTGCGCGGCTGGCGGACGCCGATGGTGTAGCGATTTACACTTCGCCGAGAGGCGGGCGCATGCGGTTAGTGGCAGCCCACGGAACAGCTATCGTCTGGAAAAGCTCCGGCGGTTTCGCGTTACTGCCTCACACCAGCCCCGGGCAGGAACTGGTGACGATTGCAATCGACGAGGCGGACGACGCAGTCACGCTCGTCATCGCCCATGGCGCTGGCCGGACGCCGTCCATCGAAATACAGCGGCTGTGCGCCGCGATCGCCGGCAGCACAGCGGAAATTTGGGCCGAAGAAAAGGAACACCCTCGATGGTGGTGGCCGCGAGGATTGGCGTGGAAGGCACAGTCTCTCGGACATCTGAATAGCCGCATTCTGGACAGCGCGAGATTCGTGGAGCTCGCGATGCGGTCGGTCGAAGACGTACTCATCATCGCCGGAGTGGATGGACGTATCACGTTCGCGAACCGGCGCGCCGCGGCGGTCCTGGATTCCTCCGAGCAGGCACTGCGCGGCCGCGACCTGCTGGAGCTGTTGGCCGAGGCCGAGCAGAGTTCGCCCGAGGCCGGCCGCGACGTACTGGCGCGCCTGGTCATAGGCCGCGCCAAGATCGAACGGGAAATCACCATTCGGGGCTCGCGCCCGCGGCACTTCATTTTGCGTGTGGCGGCGGTGTGCTCGGGCGAAGACGGGCGCGGCGCTGTAAGGGGCATTGTCGCTTCGCTCTCCGACATCACCCGGCAGCACGAGTTGCAGCAAACCAAGAATGATGTCATGGCGCTGGTCTCGCACGAGATGCGCACGCCCCTGACGGCCATTCAAGGTATGAGCGAGTTGCTCGCGCAATTCGATCTCGATCCGGAACGAAGCCGGGAAATGAGCATCGCGATTCATGACGAGGCCAAACGGCTGACGCAAATGATCAATGCGTATCTGGACATCACTCGTCTCGAATCCGGAACGACTGTCTTGCGCCGCTCGCCTGTGCGGATTGAAGCACTCGTGGAGCGCACACTGTTGTTGCTCGACCCATTGGCCGCCGGGCGCGGCATCCGTTTGACAAGACGTTTGGATTCGAGCCTGCCCCCCGTAGTTGCCGACGCCGATCTGCTGTCACGCGCGATCGGCAACCTCGTATCGAACGCGGTCAAGTATAGCCCGCCGAAGACGGAAGTCGTCATTTCAGCCAGGCACGCGGCGCATGGCGTCTTGATTGAAGTTGCCGATCAGGGGTACGGTATACCAGAAGACAGTATGAATCGCGTGTTCGAAAAATTCTATCGCGTTCCCCGAGTGCAAGACGTGGATGTTCCCGGCACCGGACTTGGCCTCGCCCTGGTGCGGGAGATCGCCGAACTACACGGCGGATCGGTTACTCTTCGCAGTTCGGTGGGCGCTGGTTCCGTTTTCACATTCTGGGTTCCGTGTTCTGAGGGATGATCAATGTTTGAGGGACTTGTGCCAGGCACTTCATCGCACATCCTTGTAGCGGACGATGAGCGCTCCATCCGTCTGATGCTTGAGGCGGGCCTGAAGCTAAACGGTTTTCGGGTAACATCGGTATCCACTGGGGCAAGAGCGCTTGAAGCGGCGCGGAATGGCGGAATCGACGCCGTGCTGAGCGATATTTACATGCCGGATGGAGGAGGCTTCGAGGTGGTCAAGGATCTTCGCCAGATCGACCCTGCGATTCCAATCATCCTCATGACCGCGCAAGGCTCGGTCGAGGCCGCTGTCAAGGCCATGGCGGAAGGCGCGACCGACTTCATCGGGAAGCCATTTGACGTCGCAGCGGTGGTCGAACTCTTACTGCGTCACCTGGGCGCACGCCGAGAAGCCAACGCCGCGCAGGCTTCATCGACGATCGAGAGCGTCATCTCGCGTTCGGGACTGGCGGGCCGCAGCGCCCCGATGGTGATGGTCTACAAGATGATCGCCCAGGCCGCGCGCAGCGATGCGACGGTGCTGATTCTGGGTGAATCCGGAACGGGAAAGGAACTGGTGGCGCGAGCCATTCATGATTTCAGCGCTCGATCCGGCCGCGCGTTCCTTTCGGTGAACTGCGCGGGCCTGACGGATACGTTGCTCGAATCGGAGTTATTTGGCTACATGCGGGGAGCTTTCACGGGCGCTACGGGAGATCGCGGAGGCCTTTTCGAAGCAGCTGACGGAGGCACGCTATTTCTCGACGAATTGGCCTCCACCAGCGCGGCGTTTCAAGCCAGCCTGCTGCGCGTGTTGCAAAGTGGAGAAGTACGGCGCGTCGGCTCTACGCAGGCGCGCCAAGTTAACGCACGTGTGATCGGCGCGAGCAACGCGCCGCTGCGCGGGTTGGTGGACGCCGGAATTTTCCGGGCCGACCTTTTCTACAGGCTCAGCGTTCTCAGTATCGAACTGCCTCCGCTGCGCGCCCGCGCCGGGGATATCGAACTGCTCACCGCCCACTTTCTGCAAAAATTCGGCGATTCCGCGAAGTCGCCGTTGCATCTTACGCACGAGGCGATGACGGCCCTGTCTGCGTACGACTTCCCCGGAAATGTGAGGGAGTTGGAGAACGCCTTGCGCCGGGCGGTGGCGCTGTCGTCGAACGGCGTCGTCACCGCAGACTGCTTTCCCTCGGAAATTACGCGTGCCGGCCGCCGGCCCGACAATCCACCCAGTGCCGAACAGCGATTGATTGCAGACCGGCCCGGCATGGATGAGTTACAACGACGTTATCTGCAAATCATCCTCGATGAGTCAGGCTGGAACCGCAGGCAGGCAGCCTCCGTCCTTCACCTTGACCGTCGCACCATCCAGCGCCTCATCGCCCGATATAAACTCCAGGGAGCTGCAGACCCGGAAGGTGGTGCGGAGGGGGATGCCGAAAATACTGAATAAGCAGAGCTGAACGGGGAAGGACCGGCCATCGACATCTTGAGATACCAGGCCCGCGCGATGATCACCTACCATGCCTTGTCGATTCTGGGTGCGGCGCTTGTGTTGTGTTCCGGCATGGATGCACAAACTGTCGTGGCGCGGGCCGCCAGCGTTACCGGACGGGTTCTCCTTTCGAGCGGCAATGGCGCATCCGCTGTCGCGCTGGTAGCGGGATACGAACTCGGCCTTGGGGACAGGGTAGACACGCGCGGCGGCGGTCGGCTCGTGATCGAACTGACCGACGGAAGTTTGGTCGTCGTACAGCCGGAATCTGTGATCGTGATCAAAGATTTCCGCGCCGCTGTTTCGCTCCGAGAACTGTTTGAGATCATGCTGGGCAGCGCACGAGTGAAGATCAATCATTTTGCCGGGCGACCCAATCCGTATCGCATTAACAGCCCAACCGCGTCGATCGCCGTGCGTGGAACCGACTTCAGCATTACGGTAGACAGCCGAGGCGCTACCCAGGTAATGGTTTACGAGGGCTCCGTTGAAGTAACCAGTCTCATCGATCCTACACAATCGGTTGTAGTAGAGGCCGGCCGGGGCGTGCTGCTGGTTCCGGGACAAGGATTTCAATTGTTCAATGTGCTTTCCGGCCACGAAGTTGGGGAGCAGAATCAGGCCACCGGGCGCAACGATCATGGGTCGAGCGCATCTGGCGCGGAGAGCCGCATCGGCCAGACGGACTTGGATTCGCCGCGTAATATCGCCAGCATTTACGAACAGTATATTGCCGGTCTTTCAGAAATCGGACAGGTTCCTTTTCTGCTACGCTACAACGCTTTTCCCGAGGCGCATCTGGATAGTCTCGAAAACCCGGCATACGCTACAGGTTTTGAAGCGGCGGAAGGCCGTCTCGTCTTCTTGCCTTCCTTAAATGGCAGCGGGGGAACGGATGAGAACCCCACTCCACCGGGGCTCTCTCCCGTTAGTCCGCTCAATTATAGCGCTGGCTCGCAGTTTTCGATGTTCGTGCCACTGGCCAATAGCTTTGTGATCGGTGGGAGCGTAACTGGATCGAAGGTTGGAAGCGGCGTACAAGGTGCACCGTCCGATCTCGGCTTATCGAGCATTTTGGGCCAGACCGTACCCGAGCGAAACTTACAAACCAGCGGTTCCTCAGCCGGCGAGTTCTTTTCGGGTTCTTTCCTCGCCGCACGCCGCTTCGGTGCGAGCACAAGTTTTGGGATAGAAATCGAGAACCTGCGAGGGGCCGGCTCCCTGGCCTCACAGATTCTTTCGACTGGACAGCCGAGCGGGTCCATCGAGCGCATAGACTCCGCTTCCACGATCTCGCAGAGGCGTATTTCTCTGGGTCTTGAACGAGACCTGCCGCGCGGTCAAAAGCTTGGACTTTTTTTTCGCTACGGCATCATCGAGGCTGAGGACAATGACGCGAGTCATACGTTGGACAACATTCCACAGCCTCTCGATTCCACTCGTTCTTCAGGCCATTCGTCGGAATTTGGTCTTCGTCTTCGCGGCCCGTTGAGCCGGAGGCTTTTCTATGGAGTGGAGGCATCCTGGCTCGGGCTGGCACTCAGCGACGACCTGGCGCGATCGATCGCGGTCGATTCGCATCAGCGGGATCGTGCCCAGCGAAGCTCCGCGGCCTTGGGCTTTGGCTATTTCCTCAACCCGCGGACAGTGTTGAGCGTCGATTTGGCCGGTGGCGTGTCACGCGCGAGCACAGGCCGCACGGAGATTAGCACAGGCGATCTGCTCCAGACCGGCGCGCAAAACAGTCGCTTCGTCTCGGCGAACCTGGGCGTTCAAACCAAGTTGTCGTCACACCTGTTTTTGAACGCGTCGGTGCTCGCCATCGGGCAGGTGTATGGTTTGACCCAGGCCACATATCCGGGCAGCGTCGGCAGTGCGGTGCTCATCACGGACCCTTTTCTGCCTCTGACTGCGACTGGTTACAGACCGCCGCGGTGCTCCTCCGACTTCGGCGTGGGGTGGCGGTTTTCCAACAGTATTTTTTTGCAGTACGTGTTCTCCACCTCTTATGGACCGGATTCCGGAGGCAATACCCTAATGCTGCGCTACGCGTTCCGCCTGCACGGCGAGTGATTGCGGCGCGCTGGTCTTATTCAGGTATGACTACCGCTAGTTCCCTTTCTTCGAGGCCTTGCCAAATCGCCGGCCCAGAATCATCTTCACGATCAAATGATCGGTCCCGTGCGTGACGCCCACGCCAACCCCGAAGTTGAACTCCCATTGGGGAGATAGATTCAAGTCTACGCACGGAACGATCTGCTGTTGCTGATCGCGCAGCGGATCGAAGTTTCCCAGCGGGCCAAGGTCCCCATAATATTCCAAGCCCACGTTGACCTTCTTCGTAATATCGTAACCGGCCTTGAAGTTCGGCGAAAAAACCACGCCTTGGCTCACGCTGGGTCCGTGAAAACTGCGGTCGAGAGTCGGATTAAACGAGAGATACCAACGCTCGATCTGCTTGTCGATAATGGGCCGGATCTCCAGCGTCCAGGTATCGGGGGAAAAGGCGTGACGCTGGTAGCCGGCCTCGAGCGACAGACTCACACCTACCGGCCAGTGCCAATACTCCGGCACCCGCGCGCGCGGCCGGATGTGGTCGCCCACCCACTGCCAGCCGCCTTGGTTGGGATTCGCGCTGGTAAAGATGTAAAATCCTGTTTCAAACCAATCCGTGATTCCTTGCGTGATCTCGACGGTCTCATGCAACTGGTGTTCGGTCCCGTAGACGCCATCGACCGTGCCCTTGCTGCCTTCGATCGTGAAGTTGCTATGCAACTCGATCATCGTAGTCCCTGGCTCCTGGGTCTCGGACGGATAGACCTGGATTTCGTAGTTTCCCTGTGCCAGCACCGTGGCGCCGGAGGTCAGAAAGAGAGTCAGGTAGAGTACCTTCATGTGACTAGTTTGACGGTTGGCTTCACCAGCCTTGAACAGGCTCTGTCGTGGCGTCACCCTTCCCTTTGCGGTTCTCTCGTGATAGCTTGCGGTCTATGTCCGGCCAGAATTCCTTCAGGATGTTTGCCGCTACGTGGACACCCAGGTGAACACCCAGCTTGGAGACGGCATCGGTTGCGGTCCGGCTGTTCGGATGATAAGCCGTCGAAATCGCGACCGCGGTCGAATTGCCGATAATCTCTGAAAAATTGAACTCCGTCTTATCGGAATCTGTCTGCGTCCGGAAGATCTGGCCGGCGGCGCTTCCCAGGCGCGACCAGGTGGTGCCCGTACCACGCCGAAAGTAGCGCGGGTCTTGGTGAAAAATGACAGGATACAAGGCTTCGGTCATCATATCCCTGATCACGAAGTCCGCATATGCCGTCCCGAGGTACCGAGCGTAGCCGGCTGCGCCCTGCCCGAACGCCGGAGTCGCGTGTGTCAACTGAGCCGCACCCGCGGACAGTACGGCAAGAGCGACGGTGCCACGGTCGAACGAGTCCTTCGCTGCAATCTTGAATTTTTCTCGGGGAGTGAGCGGTCTGTAGGGGTGCAAACTCGGCGACGTCCGGTAATTCGGAATGAACCAGAATATTCTCTTGTCCGCTGGCTGAGGCTCGATCGGCGGGGTTGACACCTGCTGACCCAGCGAAAGGCTCGATAAGACCGGTGCGAATGCCATAAGCAAAACTCGGCCATGAAGGAGCATGTGCTCACGCGGGCACGAAGAGTACCAAGCTCAAACCACACCCGGAAAATAAGCTCTGTTTCGGATCTAGCCCGTTCGGACCGCGGAACGCGGTGGCAAACTGCCGCACTCGGGACCATTACCGCGACAGTTTGCCTAACGTTGCAGGCATACGGCGGCAAATTGCCGCCGACCACGGTTGGCACACAGTCGCGCTAGTTTCTCGGATCAATAGGTTGCCGACCAGAAGGAGGATTGCACCGATACGGAAGACAACGTGCAGCAGCTACGGCTTTCAAATGCATCCGAAAGCCGCGAACTTCTTCTCTGGCCCGCAGACTCTTGTACTCGTTCTCCTGATCTTGAGTCCCTTGCGGGCGCAGGTCACCGGGGCCACGCTGTCAGGCACCATTACCGACTCGTCGGGAGTGGCTGTTCCCAACGCCAAGATATCCGTAAAGAAGGTGGATACCGGGCAGTCGACCGGGACTCAAAGCAATTCCGCCGGGATTTACAACGTGGCGGATCTCACGCCGGGTGATTACGAAGTCTCTATCTCGGCGGAAGGGTTTGGCGCCAAGGTAGCCAACGTGACGCTCACGGTCGGGGCCAGGCAAACCATGAACCTGGTTCTGACCGCCGCGCCGAGCAATGCGGCGCCGCCTTCGCTGGGCGACCTCGGCTTTCCTCCCGCTGAGGCGCAAGGAAATGCCCAGGATCAGGCGAGACTCGACAAACGGTCGCACATGCTCAAGATCCATCAACGGCTCGGTTTGATAACGCTGGCTCCTTTGGTCGCGACGATCGTCACGTCCAGCGGAGCCGGTGGCCGGCACAGCACCGCGACCGGTCGCGATCTGCATGGCGCTCTGGGCTCGGTGACGGCGGATCTGTATTTCACGGCCGCTTACTATGCCATCCGCGCGCCCAGGATACCGGGAACAACTACGCGCGGCCCTATCCGCCTGCACAAGGCTCTCGCCTGGATTCATGGCCCTGGGATGATCCTGACCCCCATCTTGGGGGCAATGGCCCTCAGTCAAGAGAACCACGGGGAAAAAGTTCATGGGATCGCAATGGCACATTCGGCGGTGGCCGGCGTGACGTACGCGGCGTTTGGACTTGCCGTCGTGTCGGTATCCATTAAGTTCTGAGAAGCGTTATGAACCGGAAGATACTAGTACGCTTTCTGTTGCTTGCGCTTCCCAAGCTGGCTCTAGCGGATAGCCAATGGATTCTTGACCAGTCCACTCTCACATATCAAGTGTCTCACCCGCTGCATCAGTCCGAAGGCGCCAGCCATGCGGCGCGAGGCAAGGGTGTCTGCCATGCCGGACAATGCGATTTTTTGATCGCGGTACCGGTGAAGTCGTTTGATTCCGGGGACAGCAACCGCGATCTTCACATGCTACAAGTGACGCGAGGCGCGCAGTTTCCAATCGTCAGTGTGCGCACAAGATTGCCCGAAACGGCATCCGCATCGGCAACCATTCATGCCGATCTGGAGATCCAGTTTGCAGGGCAGACCGCCCGGTATAAACAGATTGCATTCCAACTGGTGACTCAAGGAAATCAGATTCGGATATCGGGAACAATTCCGGCCACACTGTCCGATTTTAAGATCGATCCACCGTCACTCCTGGCGGTCCCGGTCAAAAACGAGATGCCGGTTCGAGTTGACATGACGTGGCGCCCGCAGTGACAGGCGCGTTGGATTATGACGCCCGCGGCATTGAGACTGGATCTTGTCTACGGAGCGTATTTGCCGCAACCGTATCCCCGCGCGATGCGTAGACCATGTAACGGCACGTAGCTAAGGCAAATGATGCGCCTGCGGGGAATTGCGTGCGCGGCCCTGTTGTTATCGCGGGTGGCAGCACAGGCTGCCGCGCCGCCAGTGGATTTGTCCATAGAGGTGGCGGTGGTCGATACCTCGAACCAGCCTGTTGCGGGTGTGCGAATCGAGCTGAAGACCGGGCAGGTCATGGTCTCTTCCGCCGTAACCGACCCGAGGGGTCACGCCCGATTCGCCAAACTCAATCCGGCCCGCTACGAGATCGCCGCGGCTAAGGAAGGTTTCAAAGCGGTCCAGAAGAGCGACGTAGACCTATCGCGATCGGTTCCCGCATCGATTGAGCTGACGCTCACTCCCGCGCTGGCCCGGCGCGAGAGCGTGGAGGTCAGAGACACCGCAACGCCCGTCGATCAGGGCGGTTCGGCGCCGAGCGACCTCCACGTCCATACTGTCACGCAACTTCCGGGCCGGCCGGCTACCGCCGCGGACGCCTTGCCCCTGTTGCCGGGGATCGTCCGCGATCCGGGCGGCGGCCTTATCCTTTCGGCGGCCGGCGAGCATCGTAGCGCCTTGATCGTGAACTCGGCCGATGTGACCGATCCCGCCACGGGGCAGTTCGGGCTGACGGTGCCGATCGATAGCGTGGAGACGCTCAACTTCTATCAGACGCCCTTCCTGGCGGAGTACGGACGATTCGGTGCGGGCCTGGTCTCGGTGGAGACACGCCGCGGCGGCGACAAGTGGAAATGGGAATTGAACGATCCGTTTCCGGATTTTCGCATTCGCAGCTACCATATGGAAGGCCTGAAAGACGCAACTCCGCGCCTGAATGTTGAAGGCCCCTTGATCGCGGGCAAGCTCTACTTCTCAGAAGGGCTGGAGTACGAGATGCGCGACACCGAAGTCTTTGAGCAGCCGTTTCCCTACAACCAGAAAAGGAAGGAAGGGTTCAATTCGTTCGCCCAGTTCGACTGGATCGCGTCCGGCAAACACCTAGTGACTGCCACCATTCACGTCGCTCCCGAGCGCCTGGACTTCGCAACCTTAAGCGCCTTCAATCCGGAGCCGACCACGCCCGATGCCAGCACGCATAACTATACCGTCACGCTGGCGGACCGGCTCACCATCGGCTCCGGCTTGCTCGAGAACACTTTTTCCGCGACCCGTTTCGACGCCCGCGTGTGGGGCCTGGGATCGCAGGATCTGATCATGACGCCTGAGGGCAACGCCGGCAATTACTATGCGCAACAGGGCCGCTACGCTTCGCGTCTTGGTTGGACGCCGGTCTTCACGTTCGGTGCTTGCAACTGGCTCGGCACGCATACCTTCAAAGTTGGCTCCTACATGGCCGAGAGCACCGATAACGGCCAGGTTACCGACCATCCCATCGACATTCAGAACTCGGCCAGCCAGTTGATCGAAAGTATTACCTTTACCGGCGGGCAGCCATTTCGCCGCTGGGACGTGGAATACGCCTTCTTCGGGCAGGACCACTGGATGGTGACGCCCCATCTGGCTCTCGATTTAGGGGTGCGCACCGAGTCGCAGCAGGTGTCTGAAAATTTTCGCGTGGCGCCGCGAGCGGGAGTTGCCTGGAACGTTTTCCCTGGCGCCGGCACGGTAATTCGCGCCGGATTCGGATTATTCTACGACCGGGTTCCGTTGAACGTTTACGCGTTCAACCAATACCCGAGCCGGGTGATTACCCTGTTCGATGCCAATGGCCAAATCTCCGCCGGACCGTTTCTCTATCAAAACGGCCTGGGAACAGTGAATGTCAGCTATCCGTTCGTTTTCCAGGAGCCGGTTGCCGGCAACTTTTCGCCGCGCAGCGCCACCGGAAGCCTACAGATCGAGCAACCACTCACAAAGTATCTTAAGCTCCGCGTAGGCTATATGCAGAGCGCGTCTTCGGGACTCGTGATCATGAATACCGTGGCGCCGGACCCCGCGACGAACACCGGCGCGTACTTGCTTTCCGGCACCGGACAATCCCGTTACCGGCAGTTAGAAGTCACCGCACGCGTCCGCCTGAACGATAGCCGCGAGCTATTTTTCTCGTACGTCCGCAGCCAGGCGCGCGGAGACTTAAATGATTTCAACAGCTACTTGGGCAGCTTTCCCGTGCCCATTGTCCGCGACAATCAATTCAGCAATCTGCCCACGGACTTGCCGAATCGCTTCCTGGCCTGGGGATTGATCCGGCTTCCACTGGGTTTCCGCATCGCCCCCGTTTTCGAGTATCGCGGCGGGCTCCCGTACGCCGTGACCGACGCGTATCAAAACTACGTCGGCGTGCCATACGCCAATCGGTTCCCGGGTTTCGTTTCGTTGGATTCACGATTCTCGAAGGACATTAAGGTGAATCCGAAATACACCATCCGGCCATCCATTAGCGTCTTCAACCTGACCAATCACTTCAATCCGGAGGCCCTCCACGGGAACATCGCCGACCCGTTATATGGGCTCTTCTTCGGGCAGCGCGGACGGCGATTCACGGCCGATCTGGATTTTGTCTTCTAACCGCTTTCGTGGTATCGAGGGAGCCTCTGCTGGATGTTCGAGGATGCTTGGCAAGTCCGATCTCGTTTCCGTAATCTGCTAATTACTGCCCGTTCCCGGTGTTGCTCCTGGGCTTGTTCGCGGTTCCCGCGCTGATTGCCTCCGATGTTACTCTGCACGGTCGAGTGGTGGACGAAAAAGACGCGCGTGTCAGCGCCGCTCTCGCGGCGAACGACGCGACCAGGGACGCGCGCTCGCCACTACACCCTACCCACCGCAATCGCCAGCCACGATCCGCCGCTCATCGGCGAACGCGCTGCAATGCGCGGGCGCGGCGCAACGGAAGATGGCGAGGAGCACTTCGGTGTGCGCCAGCCTCGCGAACCGGAGCAAATGGCGGCAACCTCGACCAGTTGGCGGCCACTCGTGACGGTGGAAGAAACCCTCGCGCTGCTCGCAGCGCCGTGGCGCACGCCAATGTTCCACCGCAAACGCCCGCAGCCAACGACGCGACCAGGGACGCGTACGCTCCTTGATAGCCTGCCGCAGGAACGCGCGGGTGCATCGCAACGGAAGGTGGCGATGCGCGCGCCGGTGCGAAAAGCGCGTTATCCCTCGCGCCGATTCCACCTCCACCGTGCACTCGCCGGTTACTGTCGAGGGCGCCACCAGTTCTACGAACGCTGCTGGCGCAGCGGTCCAGACCGGACACCGTCTGTACCCTCTTCTTCAATTTCATATAATCAGACGCAGCGTGTGCGCCGTCCGAAACAAGCCATGCTGGCGGGCCAGTTCGACGGCGGCGGTCCATATCTCCTCTGGCAGTCGGGAGCGGGGAGGGTGGGCGTTGCGCCACTCCTCTAGCTGGCGGGAAAACTGTAGCAATGGGACGGGAGCCAGAGCATCTTTATCGGGCATGCCCGAACGTTACTACGTCCGGCTACACAAATTCATGCATCCTTGCCGGAAGGACACGGAAGTCCGTATCATTCCTCATTTCCCCGGCTCAGTGTCTTTTATGCAGTCCTCGATCGGTCAGGGGTTCCCCAGCCAGAAGCCGGCGGTCCACTTCGGCAAGGGTTGTCACCGAGCGCTTTCTTCAGCAGGTGCTCTGCGATCTTGTCGAGCATTTCAGGCGTGAGCTTGTCGGGTCGATATCGAGAAGATTCGTCTGTTCCACCCGCCGCTTGTATAGTTCCGGCATGCGCGCCTCGGCGATTCGCATCAGGATCATCTGGGACCGCTATGCAACATGAGCCGTCCCACTCGACCTCATGCATTTGTCGGTCTTTGTACTTCTCCGGTGGTCGTGTTTCAACCCGTGCGACTCGGCGTCGAAAACAACGGCGCCAGCTTCGAGCTGTTTGCGAGCCTCGGCTAAACCCGTGTCAACACTCACCGCACCACAACCGTGGCCGCTTGCCTTCTCGAGAACCGTCAGCGTGCCCATGGCTGCTCCCCTGGCTCCGGCTTCCGGATCTCTTCGAAGTCCCTAACGTCCACTGTGTCAACAGCTTCCAAGCGGCGCTTGACATCCGCTACTGCTCGATCTATGCGGCCTGAGACATTGCATTAAAGGGATCGTCGTCTGTAACGCCGTTGGGCAGGTTCTGGACAGCAGCTTGGAAATTAGGCCATGCATTGGAAGCCGCGTTTCCAGTGAGATTGGCGTAGAGTTGTGCCAGAGTTCCAGACGTGCCGAGCGTCACCATAGCCGGGGCTATTTGTCCTAAGCTAAAACCCTGGCTCATCAGCCAGGATAAAAACGCCATGCCGGCACCGATGCTGTCAGGGTTTTGGTCAGTCGGATCGGTCTGGTCGACGAAATCCGGCATCCCGTCCTGAGCCCACTGCGGCGCCGTGGCGAAGTCCGACAAAACATTGTTGCCAACGACTGCCGCGCACCAGCGGGACAGGGCTTCGCCGGTGCTGACGCCACACAGGTTCCCGCTCATGGAACACTCGCTGAGTTCGGCTTCAAAAAGCGCAGACACACGAGCGGAATTCTCGAACGATGCGCAGACCTCGATCGCGTTTCCGGTCGTATAGTCGCAACCCAAATGATCGGCTCCCCCGGTTCCATCGGTGGCGCCGCCGATGGCGAAGATGATCACACTGACAGACCCGCCGGTGGTCCCAAAAATCTGGTTGTTGGCCGTTACCACGCGATCGGCGTCGTTGACCAGATCCTGCGCGTTCTGGAGCCCCGAAGCGCCCAGCGTGGGATCAACGTACACGCTCACGCTTCCACTAGGACTGGTGCCTACAAACTGAGAAGTGTCGGTGTAACTGGGCCAAGCCGGCGCGGTCGGTCCGCTGGACGCGACCGCGGCCGAAATTTTATGGACGGAGGTGGCTCGAATAGGATGATGCATCAGAAAACTCCTGCGGAGGAAGTATACCTTAAATACCGAGCGGAACTGAGGAAGGTCATAGTGGCAAATATCGATGTTTCGGATGACCCAGGCCGGGGTACAATGTCGTACCGGTAAGGGAGACAGCCATCGCCCGCCTTCATCGCCCATCACGACGCGCCGCTTCTCGACGAACGCGCCGCAACGCGCGGGCGCAGGGCAACGGAAGGTGGCGATGCGCGCGCCGGTGGGACAAGCCCGTTGACCGTTCGCGCCTCCAGCCTCGCGAACACGCGCGACGCGGCGCGTTCGTCGAGAAGCGGCGCGTCGTGGCCGCGACGAAGGCGGCCGCGTGCGTCATCGCCGCCCCTGCGCGTCCATGGTCGCGTCGCCCGCCGCGGGAATTCGCGAGCGAGGGTCGCGAAATTCTGGGAACGTCCATGTGTCCTAAAGAAGCGTGGATGCGCTCTCGCCCTTCCTGGTGTCGCTTGGTCCTCGCCTCTTATATAGTGAGGGTCGGACTACGACCGTGGCGTTAGGCGGCAATTTGCCACCTCCGCTTGGGACGGCGTTTTGTGCGCTTTCCCGCTACTTTTCCAGACGATGACAATCGTTCATTCACGAAGCAATTCAATTTTTTGTAATATTCCGGTAACACTCCGTTTGATACATTGTCGCTGGAGGTCACAATGAAAAAGACACTTGCTTTACTTTCCCTCGTAGTTGCCTGTTCGATGGGCACCGCTATCGCCCAGGACAATAACTTTCACCAAGGCAACATCAGGCGCGTTCTGCTAATCAGCGTCGACGGTATGCACGCTGTTGATTTCGCTAACTGCGCCAATGGCATCAGCGCAGTCAATACTGGCCGACCCTATTGCCCGGCGCTGGCCGCCCTCGGCAAGACCGGCATCAACTACGTCGAGGCCAGCACCTCAAAAACCTCGGATTCCTTCCCCGGCCTGACCGCAATCGTCACCGGCGGAAGCCCGGCCTTTACCGGCGTCTACTACGACGTAGCTTATTCTCGGAATTATGACGCCCCCGCGAAAACCACTGGCAATGGCCTGGCGGCGGGTCCCTGCACCGCCAATGCGGCACCAACGGGAACCACAACCGAGTATGAAGAAGGCATCGACATCGACCAGACGAAGGTAAACGGTGGCGCTCCCGGCGCGGCGCTGACCGACGGGGGCCTCGCCTCCATCGACACCCAGAGACTGATCCGCGACCCAAGTAATGGCTGCAATCCCGTTTTCCCATGGGATTTCGTTCGCGCCAACAGCATCTTCAGCGTCATTCACCAGGCTGGTGGATACACGGCATGGTCCGATAAGCACCCCGCGTACGTCTCGGTCGCTTCTGGCCCCGCTGCACTCGACGACTTCTACGCGCCTGAAATCAACTCCACCGTGATCGGCCTTCCCGGCGTTACAACGCCCACCGGGGTATCCTGCGCCACCATCCGCGATCCAGGCTCGGACCTGACGGCCTGGACCAACAGTTTCCAGAACATCCAGTGCTACGACACTTTGAAGGTCAACGCGATCCTAAACGAGATCGATGGGAAGAACCACCTCGGCACTAAGCGGACCGAAGTTCCCACCATCTTCGGCATGAACTTCCAGGCTGTCAGCGTAGGCCAGAAGCTGGTCGAGGCGAGTAACAGCGTGACAGGCGGATATCTGGATGCCGCTGCCACGCCCACCCCGGCGCTGTTGGGCGAAATTCAGTTCGTGGACGCCTCGATCGGGGCATTCGTCAGCGAACTGAAGGCAAAGGACCTTTTTGATACGACCATGGTCGTCATCACTGCCAAGCACGGCCAGTCGCCCATAGATCCCAGCCGCTACGTATCTCAGCTCATCAACGGCACTTCACCCGTCACCCTGCTCTCCAATGCGGGCTATATTCCATTATCGGAATCTACCAACAACCCCACGGGCATTGGACCAACGGAAGATGACGTCTCGCTGATCTGGCTAACGAACTCCTCGGATACTTTAGCCGCCGTTAAGATCCTCGAAGCCAATGCCTCTGCCGCCGGAATCGCGCTCGGGCAGATCTACTACGGTCCTACGCTGGCGCTAAACTACAACGACCCAACCGTAGACCCGCGCACGCCGGACATCATCGTGACCCCGAATGTGGGCGTCACGTACTCCGGCAGCACGGCAAAACTGGCTGAGCACGGCGGGTTCGCCCATGACGACACGAATGTCATTCTGCTGCTGTCCAATTCGTCCTTCGTGCCCCAGACGGTCCGCGCCGAGGTGGGCACCGCCCAGGTAGCGCCGACCATCCTGCAAGCCTTGGGTATCGATCCTTCGTCCCTCAGTGCCGTTCGTGCGGAGGGAACGAACGTCCTTCCGGCGGTCCAACTCAAGTGACCGGTCCTTAAGAGCGGGTTGAACCGACATTGGACGCTCCTTCGCGGGCGTTCAATGTTTGTTGGCGTAAGAACAGCCCCGGCCTGAAGAACGAGCCTCACTCCCGTGCAAATGTGCCGATGAAACCGGGACATCGTGGCTCGTTGTAGCAAATCGCTGTTTCCCTGGCCGTGGCGGTGGCTCGCAACCAGTCCCGAAGAGGTGACGGCACCTGGCTACATGAACTCGTACGGACTTGAGTCGGTCGAGCGGCTCAAGGTCCACCCGATCGAGCCGTGTGCGACGGAGGGTGGTGATGAGCACACCGTCGTGAGGCGAGCGCTATCCGTTCGAGATCCAGCTTTGTGGCAGTCGGCGGAGGCCCACTGCCCGAGCGGACTGGACGAGCGTTTCGTGTCACACTGGGCCGCCTCTGTCGCCGCAAGGATGCGCAAGGCGATGTCGGCGTCGGTAATCGAATCGAAGGGTTCAGCGTCCACCCAACTATTGACCCTGCGGGATGTTCGTCATCAACGCCCGCGTACCGCC
>Ga0302324_100008147_pt1 | contig 22146 bp, 18 predicted proteins | sample Palsa_T0_1_FD_201949 | JGI IMG/M metagenome (GOLD analysis project Ga0302324, IMG submission 201949) | Peat permafrost microbial communities from Stordalen Mire near Abisko, Sweden - Palsa_T0_1 | ecosystem: Environmental > Terrestrial > Soil > Palsa > Peat permafrost | place: Sweden: Abisko...
CGCGTCACCATTGACGCGGGTGCGAAGTCCTTTGCGACCGATGGGCCGACTCCGCTTCCCGCACGCGGCGCGCCCGCCGGGGCACGCTACGATTACGATGGGGACGAATTTGGCATGCTCGCATTTGCCGATCCTTCCGAGCGACTTGCGCTCGCCAGCAAGGTAGAGATCCTCGTTCCACATTGCGACCCAACGGTCAACCTGCACGATTTTCTGCATTGTGTGCGCGGCGACCTGCTGGTGGACATCTGGCCTGTGGACGCCCGCGGATCACTTTAGGTTTTTCGTAGCTCGGCATAACGGCACAGCGCGGGAACTCAAGTTCTCTCCAAAGCCAAAACGATAGTACAGCGGACGCTGCGCGGCGACGCGCCGCTATTGCGCGAGGTTGGCTTTTGGAGTCTCGCGGCATCGATTGTCAATATGACTATCGGCGGTGCCATCTTCGTGCTGCCGGGGGTTCTGGCTTCGAGCGTGGGCGCGGGTGCGCCACTGGTATTGGTGCTCGGGGCTCTGGTCTTTATACCTATTGCGCTGTGCTTTTCGGCGGCTGGCAGTCGCATCAGCGCCAGCGGTGGGCTCTACAGATATGTCCGTGCGGCATTTGGCCCCTTCTGCGGCTTTTTGATTGGTGCGATCTTCTGGATCTCCAATGCTGCCGCGAGCGGCGGCATGGCGGCGGCGCTGCTTGATCAGATGGCCTTGATCTGGCCAATGCTGCGATATCCGGTGCCGCGGGCATTCATGATCCTCAGCGCCTTTTCGGTGCTCTACGCTCTGAATGCTCGCGGCATTCGCGCTGGCGCCGTCGCGGGCATCGTGCTGGCCACGATCAAGTTGTTGCCGCTGTTTCTGCTGGCAGCACTCGGCTGCTTTCATCTGCACGGGGCGAACCTGCGTTGGCCGGCACACTTCGATTGGTCTGCGGTCGGTAGCGCGATGGTGCTCGTCGTATTCGCTTATTCGGGTCTGGAGAACGCTCTGGCGCCCTCTGGCGAGATTCACGATCCCAGTAAGGTTGTTCCGCTGGCCACACTGACCGCCATTGCCACGGTGGTGGCACTGTATGTGGGTCTGCAGATGGTCGCCCAGGGCGCCTTGGGCGGTGCGTTGGCGGGCCATCCTGCGCCGCTCGCGGCGCTCACTGAAGTTATCGTGCCCGGGGCTTACGATGTGTTGCTGGTGGTCGCGGCAATCTCCATGTTTGGCACCCTGCAGGGTGACCTGGTGGGCTCATCACGTCTTATTTATGCGCTCGCCCAGGACGGCTACCTGCCGCATGCCCTGTCCAAGGTTTCGGTGACCCATCGTGTTCCGGCGCTAGCGTTGGCTGCGCACGCGGCAGCCGTATCTTTATTGACCATTCTCGGGAGCTTTCGTGGGCTCGCACTGATGGCAGGCGGGGCTTTTTGTCTCGTTTATCTGGGCTGTTGCGCCGCTGCCTGGCAATTGCAACACCTGGATGTTCGTGAGCACGGCGCTCCTTTTGTGCTGCGGGGAGGACCCGCGATACCGCTGATCGCGTGTTCGATCCTCATTCTCATATTGGCCACGCTCGCGCGCGTTGAGTGGCAGGCCATCGGCTTGGCGATGGCGTTCGTAATGGTCCTGGCTGGCGTTGCACGCTGGCGGCGTGCAGCACTCGAATCTGCCTAGCGGTTGCGGAACCGCACCACCAGTTGTTCGCCGGTTGCGCGATAGGCCTCGTCGATGGCCGCGTCGGTGTGTGAGCTGCCCGCGGCATCGGAGTTGGCAATCGATATGCGGCCGAACTGGCGGCGGCCGACGTAGCACGGCTTGTCTTCGGGATCCAGCAGTGCCCATTCGGGCTTGTCATAGAGCATGTTGTACATATAGGCATAGCCGTGGGGCCAGCGGTTCACCGTAATGGCGACGATGTCCCTGGCTGCATCAAAGCCGCTGCCGGCCATGGCGCGCGAAATCTGGTCACGAATATCCCGCTCGAAGTCCTCGAATGTCATAGACAGCAGTTTCATGCGGCCGCTGCGATATTGATCGCGCTCGGTGGCTCCGGGACCCACGGGCTCCGCCCACATGCTCAGCAGGATCGGATCCTTCGGCGACCGCGACCCGCGGTACTCGCCGATGATGGGTACACGGCCCAGGCCGAAGCTGGAATGAAACATGCCGGGGCAACTCACCTCGCGCACACCGAGCTTCGCAAACGGTTTCCAATCCTTGATACACACGCTGGTGACGACTATCGGCTTCTTGACGCAATAGTGCAGGGCATCCTTCTGCGTCTTGCTCAATTCGGGGGCGAGATAAGGAATGATGGCGTTGTAGCACGCGAGCACCACGTGCGCGGCCCGGACCTTTTCCGCCTTGCCAGCGCGCACGTAGGTGACTTCGACTTCCTTCGCGCTGTCCGGGTCGCCCACATGCCTGGCTTGTACCACGGTGCTGTTGAGTCGGACGCGCACCGCCTGGCCAGTTCGGTCAAGAAACCCATAATTGAGCTGTGAGGTGACTGCGTCCTCCATGGTTTTTCCGGGCAGCGCGTCGGGAATCATGGCGCGAACCAGCATGCGAGTGATGGTGGCATTGCCATCTGGAAACTCGATGTAGTAAGGGCCGGTGCTGCTGACCACTTCGTTGCCATGCTGCGTGCCACCGATATGGGTCAATGGGCCGACCTTCGGGTAAGGCTCGAGCTGCATCCCCTGGAAACCGGGATGGCCTTCCTGGTAAGCCGCAAGCGCGGCGAACACGTCGATGCCGTTGCGCGCACGGTTAAGGAACGGAATGACCTCCGGTGTCACCTTCACCGTGTTCAACAGGAAATCCTGATAGGTGATCTTCGAGAGTCTGTCCTTCTTCTCGGCATCGGTCAGCCCCGGCATGAAGTCGGGTAGCTTCGGATCGTACAGGCGAACCAGGTCCTGCTGCGCCGTGGCGGATAGGGGTGTCTTCGCAAGCCATTCGGCCCAATGATCACCACCGCCTGGCGCGACGTCTCCGGACGTATCGTTGCCTTTGGGCCCGAGGACCAGTCGATCCTGGCCAAACGCCTCTTTGCAAAAGAAGGTTGCGGCGCCCAGTTTCATCGAATCGAAGTACTGGTAAGTGGTCTCGCTGTACTTGCGCAGCGCGTTCGTATCGATACCGATGGCCTTGAGCAGCGAGCGCGATATCGTGCTGTACTGATCGACCCACTCCAGATTTGACGTGCCGCCGTTGAGCAACATCGTATGACCCTGGTAGTGGAATTCGTTGCGTTTGGCGTGACCGCCGAAGTCGTCATGATTATCCAGCAGTAGCACGCGAGCACCGCGTCCGAGGTCCGCCTGAAAGAAATAGGCGCTCGACAATCCGCTGATACCGGCGCCCACCACGACGAGGTCATATTGCTCGGAAGTGTCTGTCACCTCGTCCCAGTGTTGGCCCTGGGTCAGTGCGTGCGCGACCTCGAATGATCCCGCATGGCTGCCCCGCAGCCCGGTGCGAGTCGGCGGATAATAACCTCCAGGTTCTGGCGTCTCCTGCAGCCCCTGGTCCATCAGACTGGCAAAAGCGCTCACCTGATGGGTCGCCAGCAGGGAGCCGGTCAACGTAACGCCGACACCATTGAGGAAATCCCGCCGCGTGATATCACGATCCATGCCCAGCTCGCGATCGTAGCCGTTGGTCACGGGATGTCCTTCTGATTTGGATCCGTTTCTGATTTGGACGGGCGCTGGCGCACGATGCGGCTGCAGGAGAGCCCATACGCAGCGTTGCAAGAGTTCTGCCAGCGTTCGCTACGGTCCTCAGGCGCCACCGCCACCGTGCGAGTTTGGGTGGGGGACCCATGATTTTGCGAGAACACACAGCCATATACAGTCTGTCCGGCGCACCGAAACGGGGTTTCAACGCGCTCCACGCCGTTCAGCAGTCCACGCGCTGCATTCCAGGTCTGTGCAGGTTCAGTAGGCAACGCCCCAAAATGGGTCGAGTGAAGCGAAGGTGCAAACGCGTTGGCTGTGCATCGGCCGCATGGCGCCTGAGATTGCTCATTGCTGTGCGTTGCACTACGCTGGCCAACGACGTGAGCCGCTCGGAGCGCGAGCCGCAGGCGGTAAATCCTTGCACATTTCTAACGTCACGCAGAGGCGCCCGATAGTGGCCGACAAACGCTCGCGGACCGGATGGAAGGGCTACCTGCCCGCGATCGTCACGCCATTTACCGCCGATCACTCGCTTGATCTCAAGGGCTTGGCTGTGCTGCTGGATTGGTTGCACGCCGAAGGTATGCATGGACTGGTGATCGCCGGTACCACGGGTGAGTGGACCAGCCTCAGCGGCACCGAGCGCAAAAGCCTGTTCGCGGCAGTCGGCGCCCAGCTGCAGGGCAAGCTGCCGTTGATCGCCGGTTGCACGGCATTCACCGCGAGCGAGGTCCTCGAGTTTGCAAGGCATGCCCAGACATGCGGCTTTGACGGCATACTCGTGGCCGCCCCGCCCTACGTTCGGCCCTCGGAGGAGGAGCTTTATCTCCACTATGCAGAGATCTCGGCGCATAGCCCGCTGCCGGTCTGCGTGTACAACTGGCCGCCGGGAACCGGAATTGACATGTCGCTGGCGCTGCTCAGGCGCCTGGCAGCGCTCGACAACGTGGTCGCGATCAAACAATCGACCAGCAGTCTGGGACGTTTCGTGGCGACGTTCTTTGCGCTGCGAGAGCAGGTCCGTGTCTTCGGCCATATGATGGATGAAGCGGGCCTGGCGTTGCTGGAGGCGCGCGGGGGCGACGGCACGATTGGCGCCGGGGCGGTGCTCGGCCGCGTCCACCCGGACTTCTACAATAATCTTTGGGCCGGCCGAATCGAGGCAGCGCGCCAGTGCGGGCGCCAGGATCAGGTGATCCTCGACGAGTGGTATACCCCGGAGCTTACCGGCCGCTTCGGTTCCGGCCCGAGCATCATGAAGGCGGCGCTGAACGCGCAGGGTCTGCCCGGAGGCCACGTGCGCCCACCGCTGCAGGACGTCTCGACCGCCGGACTCGAGCTGATCCGCGACACGTTGGTTCGACTCGGACGAGTGGCTTGAGGTGAGCGTGCCCGGAAGCTGCGCGGGTCGGCTATGAATCCAGGAAATACGCGATGAATGCATCACCGCCGAAGCCGCAGTTCCTGGGCGTCGATCACATCTCCTGGACCGTGCCCGATCTCGACGCGGCGGTGCGCTTCTACGTCGACGTGATCGGTGCCAAGGTGCTGTTCCAGCTTGGGCCATTCGATGCGGCGGATCTGCCGCGGGACGCGCAGGGACGCGACTGGATGCAGGCGCACGTGGGCGTCGCTGGCGCGAAGCTGACGCTGGTCATGCTGAAACTCAGCGACCACATGAACTTCCAGTTGGTTCAGTACGATAAGCCGCTGGACCGACGGCAGGATCTGCCGCGCAATTGCGACCGCGGCGGGCATCACCTGGCGCTGCTGGTCGACGATGTCGACCAGGCGATTGCTTACCTGACGGCGAATGGATGCCGCGCGCTGGAGACGATCAATATCGATTCCGGGCCGCTGGCCGGGAAGAAGAACGTCTACGTCATCGATCCGTTCGGACACCAGCTTGAGATCGTCGACTAACCTTCGAGGGACATGTTATGAAGGTCACGCGCATCAACCCAGCGAATCTGTATGACAGCGTTCAATACGGATTCTCGCACGCTACGCTCCAGGAGGGCGGGCGGACACTCCATATGGCCGGCCAAGTGGCATGGGACCGCTCGGGCGCACTCGTTGGCGCGAACGATCTGCGCGCCCAGACGCGCCAGGCACTGGCCAATCTTCGAACTGTGCTCGCGGCGGTCGACGCGCACCCGAGCGACATCGTTCGGCTTCGGACCTACGTCGTTAATCACACCCCGGACAAGATAGCGATCGTGATGCCGGAGATCGGGGCGTTCTTCGGCGGCGAGATTCCCGCGCCGAACACATTCATCGGTGTGGCCGCCTTGGCGCTTCCCGATTTCCTCATCGAGATCGAAGCGACAGCGGCCTTGGGCTGAATGATGATTTCGACGTGACGAGCCGGCGCGCATGCGCTTCCGGGATCCTGCCGGCAGCGCCACCCATTGATTGGGAATGCGATGGCGTGACCGTCACCGGCCTGGCCGGGGAAAGTCTGGCTGCAAGTCTGACGGCGCTGGGCCGATTCGCGCTGAAGCGGGGTCCCAACGCTGAGCCGCGCGGCCTGTACTGCGGCATGGGCGCCTGCGGCGAGTGCCTCGTGAGCGTCGATGGCCAACGCAATGTGCGCGCCTGCATGACCAAGCTGACGCCCGGCATGCAGGTGCGGACCTGTGCGCCGCCGGAACTGCCGCTGGCCCGCTCGGCGCTGGTGCCGGATTGCAGGACCCCTGAAATTCTGGTGATCGGCGGCGGGCCGGCCGGGCTGCGCGCGGCATTGGCCGCACATCAGGCGGGCGCCGGGGTGCTGCTGGTCGATGAGCGCGAGAGCCTGGGTGGCCAGTTTTTCAAGACCCTCGCACCGAGTCATCGGTTTCTCGACGCCGTGCCGTCGGATTCACAATTTCTTGCCGGTCAGAGGCTCCGCGAGGCGGTGGCGGCGGCAGGGGTTCCCTGCCTGACCAGTACGCTGGTGTGGGGTACCGGCGAGGGGCTGGAGATCGCGGCTCTGGCCGGGGACCGACCAATCGAGATCCGGCCGCAGCGGATCATTCTGGCCACCGGTGCCATCGAGCGCGGCGTGCCCTTGCCTGGCTGGACGCTACCGGGCGCCATGACCACCGGCGCGGCGCAGACGCTGATCCGCGCCAATCGCGTCATTCCCGGAACCCGAATTGTCGTTGCCGGGCATGGGCCACTGAACTGGCAGCTCGCGGCCGAGCTCAAGGCGGCCGGTGCGCAGGTGGTGGCGGTCGCGGAGAGCAGCCGCATGCTCGATCCGCTCCGACTGCGCCATTTCGCGCGCATGCTGCGCCTCGATCCGCGCCTGACGTTCAATGGCGCACGGCTGCTGGTGCAGCTGTGGTCGCGGCTGTCCTTCGGATCCTGTGTGGCGGCCATTCATGGCGACACACACGTCGAGGCGGTGACCCTCGCGGCGATCGATGCAGCCGGTCGTCCGATCATGGGCCGCGAGCGACGGCTGCAGGCCGATGTCGTGGCGATGGGTTATGGATTCTATGCGGCCAATGAGTTGGCACGGCTGTTGGGCTGCCGGCATCGACACGATGCGGCCAGCGGCGGGCTCATGGTCGAGCGCGATGCAGACGGCCAGACCAGCGTGGCCGGTGTGTATGTGGTCGGCGATGGCGCGCGACTCGGCGGGGCGCCCGCGGCACAGGCCGAAGGGGAGATTGCCGGTCTGTCGGCCGCAGCGGCGCTCGGTCATGCACTCAGCGCTGCGCTGCTGCGGCGGCGCGCCGATCGACAGCGTGATCTACAGCGGCGACGCGAATTCCAGTCGGCGCTCTGGTCGCTGTTCGCTGCGCCCCGTCTGGCGCTGCAGCTGGCCGACATGCAGACCATCATCTGCCGCTGCGAAGGCGTACGGCGCGGGGAGATCGCCGCGTATCTGACCCCAGGCCTTCAGATCGGCGGCCTGAAACGCCAGCTGCGCGCCGGTATGGGCCGTTGCCAGGGACGCTACTGCGGGCCGTTGCTGGCCGAGATGATCGCCGCTCCCGGTGTGGGCGCCGGCGAGGCGGCATTCTTCGCGCCGCGGCCTCCGGTTCGACCGCTACCCCTCGGCCTGATCGCACGCCGTGAGCCGTGAGCCGTGAGCGCGCAGAGCGCCGATGTGCTGGTGGTGGGCGGCGGTATTCTCGGCTGCAGCGTGGCTTATTATTTGGCGCGCGAGGGCAGCGATGTGCTGTTGATCGAGCGGGGTGAGATCAACGGGCAGGCCTCGGGGCGCAACGCCGGCAGCTTGCATGTACAGATGCTCTCGCACTTCCTGCGGCAGGATGATCCGGCCGCCACCGAGTTGGCCGGCCGGCCGCTGCGGTTGCATGTGGCCGGCGTGGCCGAATGGACGGCGCTGTCCGGCGAGATACCCGATCCGATCGAATTGCATGTGGATGGCGGTCTCATGGTGGCCACTAACCCGGCCGAGCGCGAACTGTTGCTGCAGAAGATCGAACTCGAGCAGCGCCTGGGCATTCCGGTCACGCTGCTGGACTCCTCGGCGCTCGCCGAGCGCGCGCCCTACCTGGCGGGCGGAACGATGGCGGCGGCCTTCTGCTCGGCCGAGGGACGGCTCAATCCGGCATTGGCGACGCCGGCCATCGCGCGCGCGGCGAGCCGGTTTGGCGCTCGATTGAGCGTGCAGCGTCGCCTGTTCGGCCTGGAGTCCTCGGCCCAGGGCTTCCTCGCCCACACGGAGCAGGGCCCGATCCATGCGGGCAAAGTGATCAACGCGGCCGGACCATGGGGGGATGAAGTGGCAGCCATGCTCGGTTTTCACCTACCGATGGAGCGCTTCGTGCTGCAAATGAATGTGACCGAATCGGTGCCGCGTTTTCTGCCGCACCTGGTACAGCATGTCGGCGCGCGACTGACGCTCAAACAGGCCAGCAATGGCAACATCATCATTGGCGGGGGATGGCCGGGGCGTCTCGACCAGACCGATCAGCCGCACTTATTGCTCGACAGCATCCGTGGCAATCTCGCGATTGCCTGCGATCTGGTGCCGTGTCTGTCCGGGCTGAGTCTGCTGCGCAGCTGGCCGGGGATCGTCGGGCGCATCGGCGACGGCAATCCGGTGCTCGGTGCGATGCCCGGCATGCCTGGCTTCCTGCAGGCCCTCGCCATTCCCAACGGCTACACGCTCGGGCCGATCTGCGGACGACTGGTGGCCGAACTGGCGATGGGCCGCGCGCCCAGCCACGATATCAGCCTGTTTTCACCACACCGTTTCTATCACTGATCGTGCCCTGATCCTTGTTAAGCCACGGGACTACACCCCATGCATATCCTGCGCAATCCTCCGAGCATCGCCCCGCCGCCGCCGCGCGGTAATTTCAGTCACGCCGTGGAGGCGGCGGCGAACCTGCGCTGGCTGTATATCTCGGGCCAATCCGGCGTGCGTCCCGATGGCACGACGCCGACCGACTTCGTGGGCCAGGCCGAAGCCACCTTCGACAATCTGCGGGCCGTGCTGATGGATGCCGGCATGGAGGTCACCGACCTGGTGAAGCTGGTGGTCTATTTTCTGCGAACAGAAGATCAGGCCGATTGCTCACGCCTGCGCAACGCATTCCTCGGCGCGCACAAACCCGCGCAGACGATGCTGCGCATTTCCGGCCTGGCCGTACCGGGCTGGCTGATTGAAGTCGAAGCGGTCGCCGCGAGAGCCTGAGGCCCTCGCGCAGCAGGCGCACGCGGCCGTCACCCCGGCGCAGCCGTCGCGCTGCAGCGTGTGCTACCATAATTTCTCCTCCGTCCCCGCCGCCGTGTGCGGCTGCCCTGAAATCCTGGGAGGTCATCATCGATAAGCGATCAGTGAACTGGCAGGGCCCGATGAGCGCTATCGTCACGCCCTTTGATAGCCACGGAGCGATCGACGAAGCGAATTTCCGCCGACAGTTGGAAAGTCAGCTCGGCGATGGGGTCAGCGGCTTTGTGGTCTGCGGTTGCACTGGGGAATTCTGGTCGCTCACCAGAGCTGAGCGCCTGCGGCTGTTCGAACTTGCCGTCACAACCGTCGCCGGCCGGGTGCCGGTCATTGCCGGGACCTCGGCGGTGCGCACATCGGACACGATCGAGCTGACCGCCGCTGCCAAAGCGGTGGGCTGCGATGGCGCGATGGTCATGCCGCCCAATTTCGTCAAGCTGCCGCCCGGGGACATCTTGGCGCATTTCCGGGCAGTCTCGGACGCGGTGCGGCTGCCGCTCATGGCCTACAACATCCCCTCGACGAACATCAATCCCTTGACCCCGGAGATCGTGGACGCCCTGGCGGATATCGACACGGTCGTCGCCATCAAGGAGAGCTCATTCGACTTTCGCAATTTTGCCCGCACCGCCACCCTGGTGCGAGATCGGCTGCGCATCTTCGGGCCGATCAGCCAGTTCGGTCCGACGGCGATCATGCTCGGGGCCAGCGGCTCGGTGGGCGTAGCCCATCATTTCTGGGGCAGCAATCCCACCCAGCAGTACCAGGCGCTGGTGCGCGGCGATACCCCGGAAATCATGCGCCTGCAACGCATATCGGAATCGCTGTCCGAATTACTGAACGCGCCGGGACGCAATATGTACGCCACCATCAAGGGCATGATGCGGCTGGTGGGCAACCCGGCGGGCAACCCGCGCGAACCATTGCGTCCGCTCGGGCCCGATGACATGGCGCTGATTGCCGCAGCGTTCACGCGTCTGGGGCTGCTGGCTGGCTCCGCCGCTGCCGCCGTGGGATGAGCCGAGCGGGCCGGACGCCTCTCGCGACGGATGTCACGCGCCGGCGCGTACTGCGAGCCATGGGCTCGAGCGCGCTGAATCTGGGCGCGGCCGCGCTGGCACCGGGGCTGGTGTCCTGCGTCGCGGCCTCCAGCTCGCAGGATCGCGACAACGACGTGCTGACCTGGGGTTTCAATGGGCAGGCCGAGACCCTCGATCCCTACGCCACCAACAAGCGCACCGCGCAACTGCTCAGCGGCCATGTGATCGAACGGCTGGTTTATCGCGACCCGGCCAGTGCCGAGGCGCGAGCGGCGCTAGCCAAGTCGTGGCAGTGGGTTGATGAGCGGACGCTGGAATTTGCGCTACGCGATGATGTGTGGTTCCACGACGGCCAGCATTTCGATGCCGATGATGTGCTCTACACGCTGCACTACATCAAGGACCCGAGCCAGCAGGTCGTCTTCAGCGACACAGATTACGGTTTCATCAAGGAGGCGCAGAAACTTTCGCCCTATGTCGTGCGCCTGGTGCTCAATACCCCGACACCTTCGGCGATTGACCGGTTAACTCAGGTCTTTTTCATTCTGCCCAAGGGATACCATTCCAGAGTGGACCGGCAGACCTTCGGTAGCCGCCCGGTCGGCACCGGCCCATTTCAGGTCACCGCCTTCGAATCCGGCCACAAGGTGGAGCTCACCCGCTTTGAGCGCTACTACCCGGCCGCGTGGGGCACGCCGAGCCTGCGGCAGATCATCGTGCGCTGTATCACCGACCCGCAGACGCTGGTGGCGGAGATGGAGACCGGCGGCATCGATTTCATCTGGGATATCCAGCGCGACCAGCTCGGCCAGGTGGAGGATTCGCCACGAATCGCCAAGTTCAGCGGTGGCTCGACCGAGATCTATTTCCTGCGCTTGGACGTTGTGGGCAAGCGCCCCGGCAGCCCGACGCGCGACAAGAACGTGCGCTTGGCGATTCTGCATGCGATCAATCGCCCGGATATTGCCCACATTCTGATGGGGCCGGGCAGCCAGGTGCTCAATGCGCCCTGCCATCCGCGCCAGTTCGGCTGCTTTCAGGACGTGATGAGTTACGACTACAGCCTCGAGAAGGCCGAGGCCGCCCTGAAGCGTTCGGCTTATCCCAATGGTTTCCCGCTGACCGTTTCCGCCTATTCCGATGGCGGTGCGATGGCCGAGGCGATCGTCGGGGATCTCTCGGCGATCGGCATCAAGGCCACGCTGGATTACCGGGAGACCTCCGCGATCCTCAAGGATAGCTACGCCGGCCTTTTGCCGGCCCTCGTCATCGACTGGCCATCCTCGGGCGTATATGACGCCTCGGCGATGGTGGCGAATTTCTTCCAGGGTACCGTGAACGACTACATCATGGATCAGGACGTCCAGGGGTGGCTGGCGGCGGCTGCGGCGACCGCGGATCGTGCGGTGCGTGAGGACAACTATCGGCGTGCCTTCGAGAAGATTGCGAACGAGGCGTACCTGGTGCCGCTGGTGACCGGTGTGACCTACTATGCGGCTGACAGTGCGCTGGAATTTCCCCGGCCGCAGGACGGCTTCCCGCTCATGTACATGGCCCGCTGGGCCTGAACGCGGCAGCGCCCGCCCGATGCTCCCGTTCCTCGGCCGCAAGATATTGGAGGCGATCGCGGTCTGTCTGTTCGTCTCTGCGCTCACCTTCCTGCTGGTGAATTGGACCGGCAACCTGGCCGTATCGCTGGCGGGCGAGGGCGCAGATGTCGAAGTGCACCGTATCAGCGCCTTGTACGGTCTCGATCGCAGCGTGGGCGTGCGCTACCTGCAATGGGTTGCGCATGCCGCCCGTGGGGATCTGGGTGAGTCGTATTTTTCGCACGAACGCGTCGGTGCCATGATCCGCGCGCGCCTGCCGGTGACCGGCGTACTGGCGCTGGCATCGCTACTGCTCGCTCTGCTGATCGCCATACCCATGGGTGTCGGCGCAGCGATCCGTCCGGGTTCCTGGTTCGACCGATTGAGTAGGACGATCGCGGTGCTGGCTCAGGCCATGCCGTCGTTCTGGACCGCGCTGCTGCTGATCATGCTCTTCTCGGTCGAGTTGCGCTGGCTGCCGCCCTCGGGCACCGATTCCTGGCGCAATTTCGTCATGCCCGCCCTGGCGCTGGCCTGGTTCGTCATGCCGGTGCTGCTGCGCCTGACCCGTGCCGGCATGATCGACGTCTTGTCGGCTGACTATATCCGCACGGCCAGGGCCAAGGGGCTGCCGCGCCGGACCGTCCTGTTCAAGCATGCGTTGCGGAATGCCATTTTGCCGGTGGTCTCGGTCGCAACGGTGCAGTTAGGCCTGTTGCTGGGCGGTTCGATCGTGATCGAGAACGTGTTTGCACTCAACGGCATCGGGCTCATGGCCTGGGATGCCATCAATCGCTCCGACTATCCCGTCTTGCAAGGCATTGTGCTCATCGTGGCGCTGTTGTTCGTGCTGTTGAACCTGGCCGCCGATTTGATCAATGCGCTGCTCGATCCGAAGCTCAGGACACGCTGAGGTGAGCGCGAGGGCGATCGGACAACGCTGGCTCGCCCCGTCCCGACTCGGACTGGCGGTGGGCGCGAGTATCCTGCTTGCCGGCATCGTGATCGCAATCGGCGCGGATCGGATTGCGCCGCATGATCCCTACGCACAGGGACTGATACGGCGGTTGCGGCCGCCGGTCTGGGACGCGCGCGGCAGTGTGGTCTATCTACTCGGCACCGATGCCTTCGGCCGCGACTATCTCTCCCGCCTCATCTACGGCACGCGCATCGCACTGATCGTCGGCTTCGGCGCCGCCAGCGTGGCGGCCGTGATCGGCACTGCGCTGGGCGTCGTGGCTGGCTACATTGGCGGCTGGACCGACGCGATGGTCCGCTTCGTGATCAACGCGCGTTTGGCCATGCCGGCGATCCTTCTGGCCCTCGCCATCCTGCAGATCGCCGGCGGTGGTCTGACCATCGTGGTGCTCGTGCTGGCACTCACACATTGGGACCGCTTCGCCGTGGTCACGCGCACGGTTACGATCCAGGTGAGCCGTCAAGACTACATCACGCGCGCACGGGCGATCGGCTGTTCTACGCCGCGGATCATCCTACGCGAGCTGTTGCCCAATGTACTCGGGCAACTGCTCGTGATCTTCACCTACGAGGTAGCGCAAGCGATCATGGCCGCGACGGTATTGAGTTTCCTTGGTATCGGAATTCAGGCCCCGACGCCATCCTGGGGGCTCATGATGGCCGAGGGGCGCAACTGGATGCGGACCAACCCGTGGTTGACCACTCTGGCCGGCCTCACGCTGATGGTGCTGATTCTCGCCATCAATCTGGTCGGCGACGGGCTGCGTGATCTGCTCGTGCCGGAGCGCGAGGCATGAGGAGCGATGCGGTCCTGGCCGTACGGGACCTGAGCGTCACGCTGCCGCTGGCGCGCGGCGCTGCGCTGCACGCCGTGCGCGGCGTGAGCTTTGCGGTCGAGCGCGGTGAGACGCTGTGTCTGGTCGGGGAAAGCGGCTGCGGCAAGAGTACCGTCGCGCTCAGTGTGTGCGGGCTGCTGGCACGGGGCGCGGTGCGCAGCGGAGAGATCCGGCTGTTCGGTGAGGACATCGCCAATGCCTCGACGGCCCGCATGGCCGCACTGCGCGGACGGCAGATCGCGATGATCTTCCAGGATCCCATGACCTCGCTCAATCCCGCCTATTCGATCGGCAATCAGCTCATCGAGGGTCTGTTGCATCACGAGCCGACGGTGACGCGCAAGGCTGCCGTGGCGCGCGCGATCGCGCTGCTGGAGACCTGCGGGATCACGCAGGCCACGCAGCGTCTGCGGCAATATCCCCACCAGCTCTCCGGCGGCATGCGGCAGCGGGTCACTATCGCGATGGCCCTGATGACCCGACCGGCGCTGTTGCTGGCGGACGAGCCGACCACGGCGCTCGATGTCACGATCCAGGCGCAGATTCTCAAGCTGCTGAAGCGCTTGCAGCGCGAATTCGATCTGGCCTTGATGCTGATCACACATGATCTGAGTGTCGTTCGGCAGGTGGCCGATCAGGTGGCAGTGATGTATGCCGGGGAGATCGTGGAGACAGCGCCCGCAGCGCAGCTGTTCGAGCAGCCCCGCCATCCCTATACCCGTGCGTTGCTGTCCTGTGTTCCGGGCATCGACACGGTGCCGCGCAGCCGTCTGGGCCATCTTGCAGGGTCAGTACCGAGCCTGATCGGCCGGCTCGAGGGCTGTCAGTTCCGAACGCGCTGTAGCTGGGCCGTGCCCGCCTGCAGCGCTCCGGTGCCGCTGCGCGCGGAGGGCGAGCACCGCTACTATCGCTGCGTATTCACGCTCGAGGCGCTCGAGGCGGACCGGGCGCTGGCACGAATCGATACCGCCGTCGATGAGCGCAGCGCGCTGCCCGAAGAGAGTGCCGTCGCGATTGAGCTACGCGGGGTGGAGATGATTTATCGGCTCGAGGGCAGTCTGTTCGCGAGCCACATGCCACTCGTCGCGTTGCGCGGCATCGATCTGGCTATCTCGCTCGGTAGCGTGCTGGGCATCGTCGGGGAAAGTGGCTGCGGCAAGACCACCTTGTCGCGCATCATGCTGGGCATGATGACACCCACGAGCGGGACGGTGAGCCTGATGGGGCAGCCGATCCAATCCCTCGCGCGCCTGACGCGCGCCCGCTGGATACAACCGGTATTCCAGGACCCGTATGCCTCGCTCAATCCCAGACAATCGATCGGGGCCATCATTCGCGCGCCGCTCGAGGTGCATGGCATCGGCACCTCGCAGGAGCGGGCCGCGAAGGTGCGGCGGATCATGGATGCCTGCGGTCTTGCCACCCGGCTGTTGCACGCCTATCCGGCGCAGCTGTCCGGCGGTCAACGGCAGCGCGTCGCGATCGCGAGTGCGCTGGTGATGCGTCCGAAGATCATCATCTGCGATGAGCCGACCAGCTCGCTCGATGCTTCGGTGCAATCACAGATCCTGAATCTGCTGCTGGATCTGCGACGTGAATTCGCGCTGACGTACGTGCTGATCAGCCACGACCTGGCCGTGATCCGCCACATGGCGGACCGCATCGTGGTCATGCGGCAGGGCGAGATCGTCGAGGATGGGGCCGGGGCGGCGATCTTCACTCATCCCGGGCATCCTTATACGAGGGCGCTGCTGGCGGCTCGGGGCTCGGTTTAGCCCCTGGGAGAACGGCTGACAGTCTGGTTTGTTCGAGCATGGATTGGGATCGTGCTGAGCGATGTCGCACTGCGCTGCCGAATCAGGCCTCGACCGCCGAACTTGCAGAGTAACAAGCCCCATGATAATCATACGCGCCCCACACGGTGGCACGCTTCTGGAACTTCGAGAGGCGGTGGCGTGTTCGATCGACGCGGCGATATAGATGTCATTGTGTAAACAGCTTTTATTCCCGGTTCTTGCCTTGACCCTGATTTTCCCGCTGAGCCGGGCACCGGCTCAAGTGCCCGAGGAAGCGCCGGCTGCCCTTTATCAAGCCGTGCAGGCGCAGCGCGGCAAAGCGATCTATGCATCAAAATGTGCCGTTTGCCATGGCAAGGCGCTCACCGGCGGCGGAGCTCCGGCCTTGACCGGCACGCAGTTCTTCACGCGTGAAATGAACAACAAGATCGGCGACGTTTTTCGTTACATGGTGCATGAGATGCCGGCCGGACAGCCCGGATCACTGACACACGAGCAATACGCCGATCTGATGTCCTTCATCCTGCAGGCCAATGGTTTTCCCACCGGCGAATCACCACTGTCGTACGACGCTGCACTAGAATCCGCCGAGATCATCTATTTCGCAAAGCGCTAGAGTCCCAGTCGCCAGCGGCGGGCACGCCCAGAGAATTGCAATGGAACTGTCTCAGTAGTGTTTGACCTTACAAAGCCCCCTAAACAATAGGTACTACATATGCAACGACGCGAGCTGATATTGAACGCCGGGATGGCCGTGACGGCGCTGGGAGCGGCGAGCGCCTTGGCGCCCAGCTCAGCCAAAGCAGCAGCGGGCGCTGCGTCGGCAGAGGCCTCGAAATCCAACAAAATCGACGCACTCGGGCTGAGCACGCCGGCGCCGCACTATGTGCCGAGCGCGGGCGTGATATACCCGTTCCGCGCACGCACTGATCGCATCGCGCGCTTCTCCGTGTGCACCCGGCCGTTTCGCAAGCAGGGACCGCGCATCGAGCTGGAGCATATTGCCGGCAAGAACGTGGTCCATAACTACGGTCACGGCGGCAGCGGCTGGTCGCTGTCATGGGGATCGGCGATGGCGGCGACCGGCCTCGTGCGCACGACGAATGTCCGTGAGGTCGCGGTCGTCGGCTGTGGCGCACTCGGTCTGACGGCGGCTGTCCACCTGGTGCGATCCGGATTCAAGGTCAAAATTTATGCGCGCGAGCGCGCGCCGGACGTCCGCTCATGCAACGCGACCGGCGTGTGGAGCCCGTCCTCCCGCGTTGGAACCACGGAGCAGTGCGATCCGGTGCGCTGGGAGGAGCTCTGTCGCAATTCGTTTCGGATGTATCAGGGTTTGATGGGCCTTCCGGCCGATCCGGTGCAGTGGGTCGACAGCTACGCCCTATCTGACATTCCTTTCAGTGAGGCAGAGGCCAAGCAAAAGGCGGACGAGGCGGCTCAGCCCGTGCACTTTGCGACCTTCGATGAGCGTACGCAGGACCTGATTCCGGGCAATGAGGATATGCCGGCGGGCACGCATCCGTTCCCCACGCCGTATGTGCAGCGTACATCGATGATGATGTACAACATTCCGGCCTACATGAACTGGCTGGAGCACGAGTTCCTGATCAATGGCGGGCAGATCGAATACATCGATCTGCAGGGTCCCCAGGACTTCGCCAAAATCAAGGAGAAAACCATCGTCAACTCCACCGGCTACGGCGCACGAGCGCTGATGAGCGATGAGTCGATCATTCCGGTCCGTGGGCAGCTCGGCCACCTGGTCCCACAACCGGAGATCAACTATCTACTGACCTACAAGAACGCCTACATGACGCCGCGGCGCGATGGGCTACTGGTGCAGAACAACCGCTCGGATATGGATGGTTACAACAATCCTTCCGTGATTCCCGAGCGTGCTGAGTCGGAGGAAGTGGTCCGGATCCTGGCGGGCGTATTCGAGCGCATGGCCAGCCCTACCTGAATCGGAAGGGTTGGCCGCGCACGGTGGGCGTGCTGGCAACTCGAGGTGTCGATCGCGTCATGTGCGACGTTCCACGTCCAATATGGAGCGCATGAGCTACACGGCGCACTGTTGCGGGGCGCGAGCTGCGGCAATGAAGATTGCCGCTTGCACCGCCGGTGCGCGCATGTTTTCATCGGCGCCCGTGACGAGTCGGCGTTCCAAATAATCGACTTCGACGGTTGACCGCCACTCGAATTTTTTGATTCCAGCATTTATCGGTAACACGACATGAAGCGACGCGAGCTGATACTGAGCGCCGTGGCAGCGACGGGCGCGGGTTCTGGCACGAATAGAGTGGATGCCCTGGGATTGATCACGCCTGCGCCGCGCTATGTGCCCAACGCCGGCACGATCTACCCATTCCAGGCCCGCACCGATCGCATTGCTCGCCTCTCGGTGTGCACGCGGCCCTTTCGTAAGCAGGGCCCGCGCATCGAGCTCGAGAAGATCGCCGGCAAGAATGTCGTGCACAACTATGGTCATGGCGGCAGCGGCTGGTCACTCTCGTGGGGGTCCGCGATGGCCGTGACCAGCTTGGTGCGGACCACCAACGTGCGTGAGGTCGCGGTCGTCGGCTGCGGCGCGCTGGGTCTGACCGCCGCGGTCTACATGATTCGCAACGGCCTGAAGGTCAAGATCTACACGCGGGAGCGTGCCCCAGACGTCCGCTCGTTCAATGCGTCCGCGGGCTGGACTCCCGCTTCGCGCGTCGGCACGGTCGAGGACTGCGATCCGGTGCGCTGGGAGGAGCTGTGTCGCAACTCCTTTCGCATGTTCCAGGGTCTGATGGGCCTGCCGGGCGATCCTCTGCAGTGGGTCGATAGCTATTCCCTATCCGACATTCCGTTTGATCAAGCACAGGCTCAGCGCAAAAGCGACGCGGCCGCGGCGCCCGTTCATTTCGGGACTTTCGACGATCGCACCAAGGACCTGATCCCGGGCAATGAGGACATGGCGCCCGGTACGCATCCGTTCCCGACCCCGTACGTGCAGCGAACCTCACAATTGATCTACAACCTTCCGGCATACATGAGCTGGCTCGAGCACGAGTTCCTGATCAATGGCGGTCAGATCGAGTACATCGATCTGCAAGGCCCACACGACTTTGGTCGGATCAAGGAGACCACGATCGTCAACTCCACCGGCTACGGCGCGCGAGCGCTGATGAGCGATGAGTCGATCATTCCGGTTCGTGGGCAGCTCGGTCACCTCGTGCCGCAACACGAGATCAGCTACGCCCTGCGCTATCAGAATGCATCTCTGCTGCCGCGACACGACGAACTCGTCGTGCAGAGAGGCACCTCGGATATGGATGGCTACGACAATCCTTCAGTGGCTCCCGATCGCGCGGAATCGGAGGAGGTCATCCAGAAGCTCGCGAATATCTTTGCGCGCATGACTGCGCCGGCCTGAGTCATCGTATGCAATCCCGATGATCGATTTCGGTCGTTGATCCATGCTCAAATGTTTTGCTCTTAGCAATTGTCGGTGACTCAATATGAAGCGACGCGATCTGATGTTGAGCGCCATGGCAGCGGCGGGCGCGGGTTCTGGCACGAATAGAGTGGATGCCCTTGGCTTGGTCACGCCTGCGCCGCGTTACGAGCCGAACGCCGGCACGATTCGGCCGTTCCTGGCGCGCACCGATCGCGTTGCTCGCTTCTCGGTGTGCACGCGGCCGTTTCGCAAGAAGGGCCCGCGCATCGAACTCGAGAAGATCGCCGGCAAGAATGTCGTGCACAACTATGGTCATGGCGGCAGCGGCTGGTCACTCTCGTGGGGGTCCGCGATGGCTGTGACAGGCATGGTTCGGGCCATCGGCGCGCGCGAGGTCGCAGTCGTCGGCTGCGGCGCGCTGGGTCTGACCTCCGCGGTCTACATGATTCGCAACGGCCTGAAGGTCAAGATCTACACGCGCGAGCGTGCCCCAGACGTCCGCTCGTTCAATGCGAGCGCGGGCTGGAGCCCGTCTTCGCGCGTCGGTACAGTCGAGGACTGCGATCCGGTGCGCTGGGAGGAGCTGTGTCGCAATTCCTTTCGCATGTACCAGAGCCTGATGGGCCTGCCGGGCGATCCTCTGCAGTGGGTCGATACCTATAACCTATCCGACATTCCGTTTGCTCAAGTAGAGGCCCAGGCGATAGCCGATGCGGCCGCGGCGCCCGTTCATTTCGCCGCTTTCGACGATCGCACCAAGGACCTGCTCCCAGGCAGCGAGGACATGTCGCCCGGTACGCATCCGTTCCCGACCCCATACGTGCAGCGCAGCTCACTGATGATCTACAACCTACCGGCATACATGAGCTGGCTCGAGCACGAGTTCCTGATCAATGGCGGTCAGATCGAATACATCGATCTGCAAAGCCCGCACGACTTTGGCCGCATCAAGGAGACCACGATCGTCAACTCCACCGGCTACGGTGCGCGAGCGCTGATGAGCGATGAGTCGATCGTTCCGGTCCGTGGGCAGCTCGCTCACATCGTGCCGCAACACGAGATCAACTATTCCCTGCACTATCAGGATGTATCTCTGGTGCCGCGACAGGACGAACTCGTCGTGCAGAAATACGCCTCGGATATGGATGGCTACAACAATCCTTCAGTAGTTCCCGATCGCGCGGAGTCGGAAGGATCCATCCAGAAGTTGGCGAGCATCTTTGCGCGCATGACCGCGCCGAGCTGAGTCGCGGGCGCCTCGTCGCGCTCACTGACCGGAGAGGCCGAATCAGTAGGTCCACCTTCTTTTGTATTGATGCCCACACGTGTGGCAACCCGGTCCGCGTCGTTGCCGGTGGGGCTCCGATGTTGCCCGATGTACCCATGGCGGACAAACGCCAGTTATTCCTCAAAGAATACGACTGGGTGCGAACGGCACTGATGTTCGAGCCGCGGGGTCATGACATCATGTCGGGCAGCATCCTTTATCCACCGTCCAGTGACGACTTTGATATTGGAGTCTTGTTCATCGAGGTGAGCGGGTGTCTGCCCATGTGTGGACATGGGACCATCGGCACGACCACCGCAGCAATCGAGGCGGGGCTGGTGCGCCCCAAGACGGAGGGCACGTTGGTCATCGAGGCCCCCGCGGGGCGAGTCGAGGCGAAATACACGCGTAGCGGCTCGGGGATCGACAGCGTGCGGCTGTTCAACGTTCCAAGTTATCTCCACGCCTCGAAAGTGCGCATAAGCGTACCCACGCTGGGAGAAATAGTCCTCGATGTGTCGTATGGCGGCAATTTCTACGCCATCATCGAGCCGCAGAAGAGTTGGCCCGGCCTGGACTCAATGAGCGCCCTTGATATTGTGAGACTCAGTCCCCTGGTTCGAGCGGCCGCGCAAGCCGCGGTCAAGCCGGTGCACGTCGAGGATTCTCGGATCAGCGGAGTCAGCCATGTCATGTGGTGCGACCAGCCCAAGGATAGTCGGGCACACGGCAGGAACGCCGTATTTTACGGCGCCAAGGCCATCGACCGCTCCCCCTGCGGCACCGGATCCTCCGCCCGCATGGCCCAATTGCACGCGAGAGGCGAACTTGCAGCAGGCGCTGAGTTCGTGCACGAGAGTCTGATTGGTACGCTGTTTTATTGTCGTGTGGAATCAGAGCAACGTCGAGGCGGCTATACCTTCATCAGCCCCAGCGTGTCCGGCTGGGCTCGCGTGACTGGCCACAACACCATATTCGTCGATACAGAGGATCCGCTGTGGCGCGGCTTTCAACTCCTCTAGCGATGGGTCTGGGCCCGCTGTGCGTCGCAGGGAGCACCGGGTCGTGACGAGAACTTCAGGGAGATTGCGTGCGCAAACATACGGTCCGGTACGCGATCATTGGGGCGGGCATGGGAGCGGAGACACATGCCGCCGAGCTCGCCCACGTACGCGGCGCGCAGTTGGAGGCTGTGTATGCGAGGGATCAGGCGAAGGCTGAGCAATTTCGCCTGAAATATGGCGCGACCAAGGCGTATTCCGATCGCGCTGCTCTGTTGGCGGATCCCGCCATCGATGCCGTCATCATCGTGACGCCAAATGCGCTGCATCGAGACTTCGCGATCGCGGCCGCAGAGGCTGGAAAACAAGTCATCGTTGAAAAGCCACTGGAGATCACTACTGAGCGGGCTCGCGAGATCATTCAGACCTGCAAGAAACAGAAAGTATCGTTGTTTGTCATCTACCAGATGCGCTACGCCGATGCGACGATGAAAATAAAAGCGATCATTGAACGTGGGGATCTCGGACGGGTGATCCTAGTGAATGTTCTGGACAACGAATATCGCACGCCGGAATACTATTCGCGGGACTACTGGCGCGGAACGCGTGAATTCGAGGGCGGCGGTTGTCTGATGACTCAAGGCACGCACCTGCTGGATCTGGTGCAATTTCTCGTTGGTCCGGTGGAATCCACGTTTGCATGGGTCAGGACCGTAGCGCACAACATCGAAACGGAAGATCTGGCGGTGGCCACATTGAAGTTTGCCAATGGCGCGTTGGGCGTGGTCAGCAGTTCCACGGCCGCCTATCCTGCGCAACGACACATCA
>Ga0302324_100008148_pt1 | contig 22146 bp, 17 predicted proteins | sample Palsa_T0_1_FD_201949 | JGI IMG/M metagenome (GOLD analysis project Ga0302324, IMG submission 201949) | Peat permafrost microbial communities from Stordalen Mire near Abisko, Sweden - Palsa_T0_1 | ecosystem: Environmental > Terrestrial > Soil > Palsa > Peat permafrost | place: Sweden: Abisko...
CGCGGGCGGTCCAGTAACAGTAACCCACCCGGAAATGAGTCGTTATTTTATGACTATTCCGGAGGCTGCCCAATTGGTTTTGCAGGCGTTCTCGATCGGCAAAGGCGGAGAAGTATTCGTTCTCGAGATGGGCGAGCCCGTCAAGATCGCGGATTTAGCCAGAAATCTGATTCTACTCTCAGGCCTTCAACCCGAGCGTGACATCGAGATTCAATTTATCGGCCTTCGTCCAGGCGAGAAGATGTATGAGGAATTGAATCTCCGAGATGAGAATCTGATCCCGACATCGCACGCCAAGATTAGAAGCTATGTTAGCCATCCCAATCTCGACGCGACGAAAATTAAAGCGTGTTTGAATCGCCTGCAAACAATTGCTGAAGGACAGGACGTCGGAAATCTTGTCCTGCTTATGAAGGAAATGATTCCCGACTATAACCCCGGTTCCGAGCTTTTGAGAACGGCCATGTCCGCGCGGACCGATCGTCCCATAAGGATTGTTAAGGTCTCGGCGCCTCTTGGACTTGCGGAAACCCACGAGGAAGTTCAATTGACGCCGGCATCCTTGTTGAACTAGAGCCGCTGACAAAGCAGCATGCTATAGCAACGGATCCATGGGATGAGAGAGCGGTCCTTTTGATCGAATCGCACACGGAGCCGCAGACTGAAAATGTCCTCGATTGACTGGCATTCGTTCGATCCGCCGCGGCGGATCAACTTAAGAACGTTATCAAGAGGTTAGACGGTGAGCAAAGTAGTGCTTAATGAACACAGCAGTCCTGGCCTCAGATCACCATGGAGCCGGGCCACCTATCTGCTGGCAGCCTCAGTACTAGGAGTATTGTTGTTCAGCCCGTTCGTTTCTCGGCGTTGCGATGCGCAAGCAGCGAATCCAGGGGGAAATCAGCAGCCATCCCAACCGACAGGGCGGCCGACCGATCAACCGACGGACCAACCGGCCGATCAACCAACGGATCAACCGGCCAACCAACCAATGGGCCAACCCTTTAACCAACAACCAGGTGAACCGACGGATCAGCAAGACGGTCAAGCAGCGGACCAGCGGACGAAGTCTGCAGACCAGATTATCGATATTTTACGCGAGGAACCGGACATACTTGCCAGTATCAAGATGCAATCTGCACAACAGACCGGGGTGGATCCGAGCACGATCACCGATGACGCGATCTTCGATCGCATTCGGCTGGATGCAAGTTTGCGCGATTTTGCTTCCGAAGAGCTAACCGAGTTCGGCTTCAAGATTAATCCGGAAGCACCGATGCGGCAACCCAAGAGTTCTGCAAATGCACTCTCCAACGGGAAAGCGATTCCGCAGACGACGGGACCTCCAATCTTTCAAAGCCGGCCCTATGAGAACCCAGACGATCCCCAGGTTCAACGTAGGCTCAGTCCTTATAAGACCTTACCTTCATTACGAGATCTTTATTCTCAATTCCCAGCTACTCAAAAGAGGTTGCGGCGCTTCGGCAGCGACACCTTTGTTCTCGGAACAGGGAACGCAAACCAGTTGCCGATGGATCTTCCGGTCGGGCCCGATTATATTCTCGGTCCGGGTGACAGCCTCGTTGTGAATATCTGGGGAGGCCGCGCGAGCCGGCTCGACCGGCCAATCGATCGTCAGGGCCAGATCGCACTCCCCGAGGCTGGAACTATCACCATCGCCGGACTCACCATTGCTGAGGCGCAGATTGCCATTCAAAAGGCGCTTGGTACACAGTTTCAAAGTGAGCATGTCGAAATCTCGTTGGGCCGGGTCCGCACGGTGCGGGTATACGTTGTAGGCGATGTGCAGCGGCCAGGCGCATATGATGTCAGTTCCCTGTCAACGCCGTTGAACGCTTTGTATGCCGCGGGTGGCCCGACAAATAGCGGCTCGCTGCGCACCTTGCGACACTACCGCGGAACAGAGCTGGTTCGCGAGATCGATCTTTACGACTTTTTGTTGCGGGGAGTTCGCACAGACATCGACCGACTACAGCCTGGCGATACTCTTCTCGTTCCGCCGGTTGGACCACAGGTATCGGTTGCTGGGATGGTGCGGCGACCGGCGATCTATGAACTGAGAGGTGAGCAGGGGCTGAGTGCGGTGCTCGATCTCGCCGGAGGTATCCTCGTCTCGGCGAGCTTAAAGCAAATAAGGGTTGAGCGTATCGAAGCCCACCAGAGCCGCACCATGCTGAGCCTGCAACTGCGACAAGGCGCCGATGGGATCGCGAAGGACTTGACCACATTTCAGGTGCAGGATGGGGACAACGTCCTCATCTCCCAGATAGAGCCTTACAACGAACAGATGGTTTATCTGGATGGCCATGTTTTTCATCCAGGCAAGTATCCATATAAAGATGGAATGACAATTAACGATCTGCTGCATTCTTATCAAGATGTGATGCCGGAACCGGCAGATCATGCCGAGCTCATTCGCTTGCGACCGCCAGACTTCCGGCCAGAAACCTTAAGCTTTAGTTTGCCTGAGGTCCTCATCGGGAACGATGCGATCCCCCTCCAACCTTTCGATCTAATACGTGTTTTCAGCCGGTATGAGATTGATTCCCCCAAGGTCTCGATTGAGGGAGAAGTCCTTCGCCCCGGAAACTATCCGATGTCTCAGGGCATGACGCTAGCTGCACTGGTGCGTATGGCGGGAGGCTTCAAGCGCAGTGCCTATCGGGAAGAGGCCGACCTGTCAAGCTATGTCGTGCAGAATGGAGAGAAGGTTCTGCTCAATCATAGCGCCGTCGCGGTGGAGAAAGCGCTGGAAGGCGAAAGGAATGCGGACGTTACGTTGAAACCTGGAGACGTTGTCAGCATAAGGCAATTGACTGGGTGGAAAGATATCGGCGCTTCTGTGACTGTTACCGGCGAAGTTGCCCACGCCGGTACCTACGGGATCGAAAGCGGAGAGCGGCTTAGCTCGGTGCTTAAGCGTGCTGGCGGCTTTCGCGAGGAGGCCTATCCGCCTGGCGCAGTCCTCGAGCGTGCCCAAGTGCGAGCGATGGGCGAGAAGGCCCGGCTGGAAATGATCCGGAGAATCGAGACCACGCCTATCTCGTTCTCGCCGGGATTGCTCTCCGGTCAGGATCAGGCCGACACCCTGCATGCAATGCAGCAGCAACGCGACCAAGCTCTTGCAGCGCTTCGCAGCCATCCGGCCAACGGACGGCTGGTGATCCGGATATCATCCGCCATCGAAAGTTGGGAGAACACTCCGGCTGATGTTGAGATGCGCCCCGACGATACGTTGCTCATTCCGAAGCGAGAGAACTTCGTTCTGGTCAGCGGCCAGGTCTATAACCAAACAGCGATAAGCTATGTTCCCGGGAGAGACGCGAGTTGGTATCTGCGCCAGGCAGGCGGAGCGACGAAGTCGGGCGACAAGGGAGCCATCTTCGTGGTCCGCGCCAACGGCTCCGTGGTCGGTCATGCGGGCAGTCTTCTGACCGGCAATGCGTTAAACGTCCGCATGAGGCCGGGGGACTCGATCGTCGTTCCCGAAAAGGGCATCGGGTCGCAGGTCTGGAAGAACATCATCTCCATGGCCCAGATCGCGTCGTCGGTGGCCATTACCGGGGCTGTTGCCGGGATTTTCTGACGGCCCGGCTGTCCGTCAGCAAATCCGGCGGCAGCAAAGTTTTCAAAAGGCGATTCTCCGATGGACGATTCTCGAAGCGCAACACAGGTTTTGAATCCAGGGACCCATGCAATTGACGCGGAATCACCCGGCGATGAAGAAGTGGGCGAAGCTTTGAGTTTACGAATCGTTCGTTTTCTGCGGCTGTGCTGGTTGCGACGCAGGATCGTCGCCGGCATTCTAGGCTGCGGCATCCTGCTCTCTTTGCTCTATGCTGTGTCCCTTCCGAACATCTATACATCCACCACAACTCTCATGCCTCCGGACAGCGCCTCCTCGACCTCCAGCCTGATGAGCTTGCTGTCCTCCGCTGGTGGCGCCGCAGCGAGTGTCGGAAGCGCAGCACTGGGAATGAAGACCCCCGGTGCGGTATTCGTCGGCATCCTGGGAAGCCGGCGTGTTGAAGATAGTCTGGTTACTCGCTTCGACCTTGTTCACCGGTACAAGAAGCGCTACATCGAAGATGCAAGCAAACGGCTCGCGGCTAACACCAATATCCAGGAGAACCTTAAGAGCGGAATCATCACCATCAGTGTTAGAGCCGATGATCCAGTGCTCGCCTCGAAGATAGCCCAAGGGTACGTTGAAGAGCTCGATAGTGCTGTAACTCATAACAGCACGTCCGCGGCCCGGAGAGAGCGAATCTTTCTGGAAGCCCGCCTTGAGAACATCAAGCAAGACCTGGATGAATCCGCTCAAGCTCTTAGCCAGTTTTCTGCCAAGAACAGGACCATCGATATCCCTTCCCAGGGAAAAGCAATGGTCGAGTCAGGGCTAAAGCTGCAAGAGCAGATGGCAACTGCACGTTCTGAACTCGCTGCTCTCGAACAGAGCTATTCAAAAGACAATCTCAGAGTCCGCGCAGCGCACGCGCGCATTGCAGAGCTCCAGCGCCAATTAGACTTGGCGATGGGATCGACTGGAAAACCAAGGCTGGATGCTGGCGATTCTGCGTATCCCTCTCTCAGCGAATTACCTGCCCTGGGACTCACCTATTTCGACCTGGAGCGAAAGATGCGAGTCGAGGAGGTGCTGTGGGAGGCACTGACCAAGCAATATGAAGCAGCCAGGGTTCAAGAGGCAAAGGAAATTCCTACGGTGCGCGTCCTGGACGCGGCGAATGTGCCGCAGCGCAAGTCCGCTCCGGCCCGAAGCTCCATCATGATCGTCAGTACACTCTTGTCTCTTGCTTTGGCGCTCATGGCAGTACTTGCAGCCTCGGCCTGGGAGCAGATTGACCGGCGCGATGAACGGAAGATGATTGTATTTGAGCTTGCCGGATCGATGCGACGCGTGCATCAGCGGCTTTGGAGTCTGCCCGGCGTGCGCTGGATTCACGCGCACTTAATTGGATTGCGAGGCGGCACTAGTAACTCGCCACTAGCTCCTCACCAGGAGTAAGCCTCGAAGGACATGGACCCCCACTACTCGCTCGCACATAAGTTATAGCTAACGACCGCTCCAGTTATAACTACCTGCCGCTCCCTTAGGGAGATGCAATTGACCACGACCTTGAAAGTACTTTTCATTTTCGGCACCCGCCCTGAGGCCATCAAGCTCTGTCCGGTCATCCGGCACATGAGATCCCTACCAGATGACTTCGACGTCCGTGTCTGCGTTACGGCGCAGCACCGCGAGATGCTGGACCAGGTGCTGCGCGCATTCGATGTAACACCGGACCGGGACCTGGACATCATGCGCCCCGGGCAGACCCTTTATCAGTCCACATCGCGCATCATCGCCGCCCTCGAACCCATCTTCGCCGAAGATAGACCCGACATCGTTTTGGTTCAGGGAGACACTACTACCACCTTTTGCGGAGCCCTGGCTGCTTTCTACGCAAAAATCCCAGTCGGCCACGTCGAGGCAGGACTTCGCACCGGGGATCCCTTTGAGCCGTTTCCTGAGGAAATCAACCGGATTCTCACCGGAAGGATTGCCACCCTTCACTTTGCCGCCACTGAAGGCGCTGCCCAGAACCTCGATCGCGAGGGGGTAGACCCATCCATGACCGCAGTTACCGGGAATACCGGCATCGATGCGGTGTTGTACATCAAGCACTTACTCCAGACAGGCAAACTGTCTGGCTTGAATGGATTGCGGTTCAACGCATCGAAGAAGCTCATCGTTGTGACCGCACACCGCCGCGAGAGCTTCGGCGCGGGTTTCGAACAGATTTGCGCGGCCATCCTGCGCCTGGCAAAACGAGATGACGTTGAAATCATTTACCCGGTTCATCCTAATCCAAACGTGTGCCGCACGGTTAACACATATCTGGGAAATCAGCCGAACATTACACTTGTCGAGCCCATGGGCTACGTCCCGTTTGTAGACCTGATGTGCCGGGCCTATCTCTTGCTGACCGATTCCGGGGGAATCCAAGAGGAAGCTCCTTCTCTTGGCAAGCCTGTGCTGGTACTGCGGGATAAGACCGAGCGCCCCGAGGCAATCACAGCGGGAACAGCCCGGCTCGTCGGCACCAACGAGAGCTTGATCGTCGGGGAAGCCGAGCGCCTTCTCGATGACCCGCAAGCATACCAACGAATGGCTCGCAGGCATAATCCCTACGGCGATGGCCAGGCCAGCAGCAGAATTGCGGCTTTCCTCATGGAACACCTGGCAGGCCCCAAGGAACCCATACCGTCCCTCGAACTGGTCGTTCCTCTTCCATGATGAGCACTGTTCCAACCACACCGGATGCAATTGAGTTCTCCCAATTCACCGACATCCGCAAGCAGTTGTTTCTTAACAGCGGGCTGCTGGGCCTGTCGAGATTCCTGTCGACTTCCACGGCCTTAGTCACGGTCCCGGTGGTCTTATCGAAGCTCGGCCTGAGCGGTTACGGAAGCTGGGAAACGATGATGGCCATCGCCGCGCTAGTCATGGTCTTCCAAACCACCATCAACGGGACTCTGGTATGGAGGATGTCCGGCGCGTACGGGAGCGGCGACCTGGCGGGGATTCGGCGTCTGATGGGCGTGGGCATAGCCGTTGTCCTGGGCATGTTTGCTTTGGTCACTCCGTTTGCGTGGGCCGCGCGTTATTACCTCGTAGGCCTCTCCAACATTCCCCCGCTCTACCGCGATGCAGCCATCTGGGTCATCCCGATTCTGGTTTCGCAGACAACCTTGGGAGCATTGGGCGAAACATTTTCCGCCGTGCTCACCGCTTACCAGCGCGCCGGTTTGACCACGCTGATTCAGACCGCCGCGCTGATGGCCAACAGCGGATTTGTCATCATCGGGCTTTTGCACGGGTGGCAGATTTGGAGTCTTTTGCTTGGCAACACGGTGGGCGTGCTTCTGGGCATAGCGGGACAGTACATTGCGGTTGTCAGAATATGCCATATCTACAGCCTTCGCCCGCGCCTGCCGGATTGGAGCACCGCGAGGCCCTTGATCGGCTTTGCGGCGTTCCTCGCAATCGGGCAAATCTCCATGGCCCTGCGGGACACAACCGACAAATTCGTGCTGGCGAGTGTCGGCAGCACCGTATGGACAGCCTGGTTCGGGCTGGCGTCAAGGCTGGCCAGCCTCTCCATGATGGTGTGCAGTTTCTTTTATGTGCCCCTGATCTCGGCGGTCGCCGCACTGGACGCACAGAACGACTGGGCAGGCGTCTGCAGGCTGTATACCAACACGATGATTGTCATGCCCTTCCTGGGCGGGGCGTTCGTCGTGCTGGTGGCCAGCACTTACGATCGCCTGCTCATGATCTGGATCGGGCAATCCATTCCACAGGTCGGGCCGATTCTGTTCATCCTGCTCGCCGGTAACATTATCGCGATTGCGCTAACCGGTGTTGGAACTTCTTTGTGTCGAGGCATGGGCAAAGTGAGCATCGAGACCAGCTACATCGTGATCTGTGTGGCCGCCAACATCGTCTTAAAGCTGACGCTGATTCCCTGGCTTGGCCCCATCGGCTCGGTGGTTGCTTCAGCCGGGAGTTGGGCCCTCGGTTCGGTCATCTTCGTGGTCTTGATGTACAGAGCGGTGAAGCTTCCGAAAACAATTCTCCGGGCCTCCGCCATGCTTCCCATGATGCTCATCGCGGTCATAATTACTCGAGCCCTGGCTGATGTCCTGCCGTCCAGTACGACGCGCTGGAGCGCCGTGGCGGCAGCCTTGGGAGTCGGCTTATTTTCCGTCATGCTCTTCTCCACTCTACTGATCGCAACGCGCATTCTTCCCTGGGCAATGCTCAGGCGCGCCGGCGAAGTCTTTCGCGCCTTCGTGGCGGCTCGCCTCGGAGCTCGATATGCAATCTGAAAAAATAGCTTGCTACACATTTAAGGAAAGGCGGAGGATTATCCTTTATCCGATCATCATCGTTCAGGTATACCTTACCGCCTCTGTGTTGATGTTCGCATTCGGGCCGTGGCCCTGGCCGGTCTCGAATCCTGTGCAGCTCTATTTGTTTCTCTTCCTGGCCCAGGTCGCCCTGCTTGGCGGTTACCTGCAGGCAATCAAGAGGCAGCCGCGCCCTGCTTCAACCAGGCTCCGCGTTCCGACTTTGATCACAGTGTCTTTGCTGTTCAGCTTCCTCTGGATTGGTCAGATCTACGAGTTCAGAACCGGGCAGCCCTTCGACCTTCAAAGCGCGAGTGCCGCCGCCATCAGCGGGCTCACAAACCCGGGTCTGCAGTACCTCAACAAGCAGTTGAACAATTCGGCGGGCAGCGGCGAGCCCACCAGCCTGATGAACTATGCATCGCTCCCGGTGTTTGCCGTTTTATGGATCGCGCTCCCGCTTGGGGTTGTGTTCTGGAAGCAGATCTCAGTGCCGGTGCGGGTAGCTCTTGTGACTTATATGGTCCTCGACCTGCTTTCGTGGGCCGCTTCGGGAATGAACAAAGGAATCTTCGATTACGTGATCATACTGCCGTGCATGCTGGTGGCCCGGAAGCCGGCCATTCTCCTGAATATCCGGCGCAATCTGCCGGCGGTCGGGCTGGCTGCGACCATAACTGTAAGTGCTGTATTCGCCTTTTTCTCCATCGGACTGTCAGGACGTTTCGGCAGCGATCCGGTGCCGCTCTACGACCAGCAGATCGGCATTCAGTCTGATTTTGGAAGCCCTTTTCTGAAGATTGTGCCGCCCGCTCTGCAGCCGCCGATTGCTTTCCTGGCAAGCGACTTTACTCAGGGCTATTACGCGCTGTCGCTGTCTCTCAAGGAACCATTCGTCTTTTGCTATGGGGTGGGAAACTCATTTTTCCTCGAAGGTCTGTCGAGACATATCTTCTACAAGCCATTATTTGACAGCACTTATCCGGCTCGGATCGAGACCAGCGGATGGAGCACCTACGGCAGATGGCACTCCATCTATCCATGGATTGCCAGCGATTTGACCTTTCCAGGAACGATCATTTTCATGTTCCTGCTAGGCTGGGTGTTCGCACTGGTCTGGCTCGACGTGGCGTTCTGCAAGAACCTGTGGGCAGTCTGCCTGTTTCCGCTGCTGCTGATTATGCTGTTTTACGTTCCGGCCAATAACCAGGTGCTGGCTTTCTCGCCCCAGGCTGTGCCCTTCTGGGCAATGCTGTTCTTGTGGTCGTTCACGCGCGGACCCAAAAGCACGAAAAAGGCCGCAAGGGATTCGTGACAGGTGCCTGGCTTTATTGCCTGCAGATGCAATTCAACAACCTCCTGATGTATGCCTGAAGAACCTGCCTATCCTCGTGTCCTGGTAATCAACGGTGTGCCGTTCAACCGGACGAACAACGGCGGCATTGTCATGTCGCAATTGTTCTCCGGGTGGCCCAAGGCGCGGTTGCGGGAGATCTTGTACTCCAACGTCCAGCCTGGTTTTGATGTGTGCAATCAGTATTGGAATCTTTCCAAGAGCGCAGTCCTGCTTGGCGCCTTTGGTCGCGCGCCAGGCAGGGGAATTTGCGAAATGCTGGATTCCGGGAAGCAGATGGAGATTTATTCGAGGTACGAAAACAGGCCCGCAATCGAGCGGCGGTTCACCTGGTTAAGCCCGCAGATTCGTTTGCCTCTAGGCGAGGCAATTTTTCGGTTGCCTTCCGTTCTCTCCGCGCCCTTGTGTGACTGGGTCGACGATTTTCGCCCGGATGTCATTTTTTCGTTTGTGGATTCCGGAGTCATCCTCCGACTCGTCGCACGCGTCGCCATGCGGTGGAAACTGAATGTTGTAGCGTACTTTACGGACGATTGGATCAGCACGATCTACAAGGGATATGCAGCCGGGCCCCTGTTGCGCCGCAGCATGATGCGCAACCTCGAGAAATGTCTGGCAGCATCTCCCATACGACTTACACCGAATGGCGCAATGGCTAGCGAATATCGGCACAGGTTTGGAGGACGGTTCGAGGTGATGTATAACGCGGAGAGTTTCCGGCCCTATGCGCCTCCTGCCTCGAGACCTATTGTGCGGTTCGTATTCACGGGCACCTTGGCGCCTCGCCGATGGACGTCCCTGAGGAGAATTGGCGAGGCTCTCGACCGACTTGGCGACGAAGGCTTGCGGGGTGAATTGGTTGTCTACACTCCTCCCGGCGAAATGGACGCAATTCCGGAGCAGGATACTCCGCGATCTGTTAAGCGTGCCGGTACAGCCGTGCCCTCCGACATTGCGCGAATTCAGAAGGACGCCGACATTCTGGTGCATGTTGAGAGTTTCGATGCAATCTCTCGCGCTTACACTCGGCTATCGCTCTCCACAAAGCTATCTCAATATTTCATGGCCGGACGTCCGGTTCTTGCCATGGGGCCGGCAGAAGCGGCTTCAATCCAGCACGTTTCTCAGGCCGGCGCCGGCGTTACGGTGACGGACGACTCCCTCGATGCGGTCAAGGCTGCCTTGCGGCCCCTCCTCAGCGACGAAACCCTAAGATGCGAACTCGGTAGGAAGGCCCATCAAACGGCGATTGAGCTCCACAACGAGGCACGCCAGCGCGAGCGATTCAGAGAGTGCCTGTTCTCTGCGTGCCACGGTTGAATCGTCCGCAATCTCACGTTCCAACGCGTCTTCAGCAATGCGAGTAAAAAGAATGCCCTACCGAATACTCCATGTCCACGGGGGAGGATGTCTCGGAGGAGTTGAGGTTTGGCTAGCCAACCTGGCCCGGCTCGCCGACCCGGCTGAGTTTGAACTTCACATCGCAGCCGCAGAACTTCTGCAAGAGGAGAAGGCGCTGTTTCAGCGGCATGGCGCCGTAGTTGTCCACCGGCACCTGCCTCGCCGGCCCCCAGGCCTGGGGATTGAGGTGCATCGCATCTTGCAGCAACATGGCCCGTACCACGCGGTTCATGCACATCTGAACACCAATAGCGGATTCGTGCTGGCTGCGGCCAAGGCCGCCGGCGTCCCGATTCGCATTGCCCATAGTCATCTAGACTCGCGTGCTGTGAAGAAATCCAGGATCCGCCTCATGTACGAGGCGCTGGGCAGACAACTGATCCGGTTCTCTGCGACACACGGGTTAGCGGCGAGCGAGGAAGCCGCGACGGCTCTGTTCGGAACCAACTGGAGGACCGACCCGAGGTGGCTTGTACATTGCTGCGGCATCGACCTGGAGCCGTTTGCATGCAGGTTCGATCGAGGCCTGGTTCGCTCCGAGCTCGGTATTCCCGCAGCGGCCCTCGTGGTTGGGCATGTGGGCAGGTTCGGCGAGCAGAAGAATCAGCAGTTTCTTTTTGGGATCGGAACACTCCTGCTCGAGCGCCGTCCGGATATTTACTTTCTCCTCGTTGGCGATGGCCCCACACGCATGTCGATTGCGAACTCATTTGCGGAAGCCGGGTTTAAGGAGCGAGTTATTCAGCCGGGCAATCGCTATGACGTACCTCGCCTCATGCAAGCTGCGATGGATGTATTCGTCTTCCCTTCCTTGTATGAAGGCTTGGGGCTAGCGGCGATCGAGGCTCAAGCAGCGGCGCTGCCATGCATCGTTTCCGACGCGATTCCGGCGGAGGTCGATGTTATCCCCGAACTCGTCCAGCGCCTTCCCCTTGCAAACGCGTCCCTGTGGGCTGACCAGATCGAGATAGCTCTGAATCGCGGGAGGCAATACTCCGCCCGAGCCGCTCAAGAAATGATTGCCAGCAGTCGATTCAATGTCGTGAATGAAGTCAACGAACTGTTGGCACTCTACCGTGATTGGGCTGCACACGCGAGTTGCCTAACAGACTCACATGTCCTGGCTCATTCTCCAGGAGACTCCCGGTAGATCCGCCCATCGGCTCATGATGAACAAAAAACAGATTCTTATTGTCGTAGGCCTGGCGGACCCGTCCGTCGATACATCCGACGTCCAAAGATTGCGGACCTTGATGCAATCAAGGAATGCGCAGTGGGAAATATGGGGATGGGACTGCGCGCATTTTTGCGACATTGGCCACGGAAAGTCCCGCGGGCCGCTGCTGGGCAAATTGATTGTCTTCGCGGCCTACTTCTGGTGGTCGATCCGGATCTTCTTCAGAACGCTCTTGAACCATAAGCCGTGTCTCTACTACTGCCTCATGCTCGAAGGGGCTCTCCCCGTTGCTGCGGCAGGGCTACTCAGGAACATCCCCTTCGTTTTTGCCAACATGGATAACGCACCCCTGATTCGCAACTGGAACCCGGCAATCAAGAAGTGCGTCGAGGGGCTGGAGTCTTTTGTCGCCGGCAGAGCTGCTGCTCATGTTCTGCCCGCTCCCGAGAGATGGTCGCGCAACGATGCGAACGTCCATTTTGTCCAGAACACGCCTTGCAGGCACACCTTTCAGATCGCCGAGCAAATCGCTGTTCAGCGCGGATTCAATCGGGACGGCGCGCTGACTGTCTACGCCAACGGGTGGCTGGGCAGCGTTCGCGGCCTCGATGTCCTGATGGATGCGGTTCGAGGTTGCAAACAGAAGATTCGCGTAGTCCTCGCAGGCAAACTTGCGAGCCCGCAGGCCGAGGCATTGGCTAACTCGGAGTTCTGCGAATACTTGGGATTACTCAAGTCAGAAGAAGCGCTGGCTCACTACTCACGCGCGCATCTCGTGTTTTCGTACTACGACCCGTCCTACACCATCGACCGGCTCGCGTCCTCGGGAAAATGGGCGGAATGCGTTTTGAGCGGTGTACCGTTCATTGTCAACACCGAGGTTGAAACAGCCAACAAGTTTCGCCTCAAGGAAGCGTGTTTTTCCACGCTCTATCACGACGCCGATGGATTGAGCGCTCTCCTGGACCGGCTCGCTGCCGACCGCGCCGAGTTGGAGCGAGTGAAAGGGAATCTGGCAGGTTTCCGCATCGGCTTCTGGGACGACAATATGGCTTCAGTGCTGACCCGTTGCGGCCTGAATTTGTGAGCCGCCGAAGTGGCTCGATTGGGGAGATAACAATGATCGAACAGACAGCTTCAAGCGTGTTTCGCAATTCCACTCTGCTCATTACCGGGGGGACCGGGACGTTTGGCAATGCGGTTCTTGACCTTGCCTGCAAGTCAGGCTTCGGCGAAATCCGCATCTTCAGCCGGGATGAGAAAAAGCAGGACGACATGCGCAACCGTCTGAAGAATGCCGCGGTCAGGTTTTACCTGGGGAATGTGCGGGACTACGAGAGTGTCGTGGTCGCCATGCGCGGTGTTGACTACGTCTTCCACGCGGCTGCGCTCAAGCAAGTGCCTTCCTGCGAGTTCTTTCCGGTCGAAGCTGTCCATACCAACACACTTGGCGCAGAAAACGTGATGCGGGCCGCGCTGCAATGCGCCGCGCGCAAAGTCATCGTGCTGAGCACCGACAAGGCTGTCTATCCCGTCAACGCAATGGGCATGTCGAAGGCACTGATGGAGAAGTGCATGGTTGCCAAGGCGCGCATGTACGGCGACTCGCCCACGGTGTTTTGCGGCACTAGGTATGGAAATGTCATGGGTTCGCGCGGTTCTGTGATTCCGCTCTTCCTGAGCCAGATCCTGGCTGGAGAACCGCTGACGGTGACCGACCCGAACATGACCCGGTTCATGATGACCATCGACGGCGCAGTGGACCTGGTGCTGCACGCGTTTATGCACGCCAAGCCTGGCGACATTCTGGTGCAAAAGGCTCCATCCGCGACCATTGGCATTTTGGCTGAGGCGCTGTTGAAGCTAATGGAGGCCGACAACGCGATTCGAATTATCGGCACTCGGCACGGCGAGAAACTCTACGAGACCCTGCTGAACCGCGAGGAGATGTCTCGCGCCGAGAGTCTCGGCAACTACTATCTGGTTCCGGCCGACACACGCGATCTGAATTACTCCACTTTCTTCAACGAGGGCCGTGCTGAGGTGTCTTACTCCGACGATTACAATTCGCACAATGCGGAGTTGCTGGACGTCAACGGCATGATGAGGCTCCTGGAAGGCCTGCCTTGCGTTCGCGAGGCTATGCAGAAGCGGACGGTGACGGTATGACAAGGATTCTGGTCATCGGAGCAGATAGCTTCCTGGGCAGGAACCTCGCTGCACACTTACGCCAGCGAACGGGTTGCGAGGTGGTGTTGCTCGATGGGGAAGTCTCGGAAGAGCGGCTGCGAGCAGCTTTGAGCGTGGCCAATGTGGTCTTCCATTTAGCTGGCATCTACCGCTCGCCGAACCCACGGGAGTTTCAGCTTCGGAATGTTGGGCTGGCCGAGCGGATCACCAATCTCCTGCGCGAGACGAGAAATGCCCCGAAGATCGTGTTTGAATCTTCGAGCCAGGCGGTTTTGGGCAACCCTTATGGCGCCAGCAAGCTGAAAGCAGAGATGGTATTGCACGCCTTCGCGGATTCAACCGGCGCGGCTCTAAGTATTTACCGGTTAAAGGGCCTTTTTGGCAAGTGGTGTCCGCCGAATCTCAATTCGGTGACCGCGACCTTCTGCCATAACATCGCGAACGACCTGCCAATCTCCATCTCCGATCCAAATTGTGAAGTCGAACTCAACTACGTGGATGATGTCATGACAGCCTTCCTCGCCGACCTTGACTCTCCTCAAAGCAGCGATACGAGCACGAGAGTGCCCGCAGTCGCCATCTCGCTCGGCGATCTTGCCGGCAGAATCCAGGCGTTTCATGAGATGAAGAACACACTCACTGTGCCGAACTTCGCAGACCCCTTCAACCGCGCTTTATATGCGACGTATCTTTCCTACCTTCCAGCGGCCGCATTGCATCACCGTCTGAAAACCAACGAGGATGCGCGAGGCAGCTTGGCGGAATTTCTCAAGCAGGACCACTTTGGCCAGGTGTTCATTTCGAGAACGCAACCCGGCGTCACGCGAGGGAATCATTTCCACCACACCAAGACTGAGAAGTTCTTGGTGGTGGAAGGCGAAGGCCTGATCCAGATGAGGGCAATTGAAGAGAAAACCGTCCGCGAGTATCGAGTCAATGGCCGCGATTACCAGGTGATTGACATTCCGCCAGGCTTCACGCATTCCATTACAAATGTGGGCGGCAACGAAATGGTAACGCTTTTTTGGGCAAGCGAAGTGTTCGACCCCGACCGGCCGGACACGTATTACCTGCCGGTGTGCGACCAGGATCGCGCGACCTGCGCGGTCTGCTGAATTACCTCGAGAAACATCGATCCGAACAGACACAAAGATTCACAAGGAGATGAGATGAAAGTTGTCACGGTGCTGGGCACGAGGCCTGAAATTATCAAAATGTCGCGCGTGATGGCGGCGCTGGATCGGTATACGGAACACCTGATTGTCCATACGGGGCAGAATTATGACTACGAACTGAACCAGCTGTTCTTCGAAGACCTGGAAATCCGGAGGCCGGATCGCTTCCTGCAGGCCGCCGGCAAAACCGCGGCCGAAACCATCGGAAATGTGATCGCGAAGTCGGACGAAGCGCTGACGGAGATCCGCCCGGATGCCGTGCTGATTCTTGGCGACACCAACAGCAGCCTGGCCGCGCTCTCCGCCAAGCGCCTTCGAATTCCGGTGTTCCATATGGAGGCGGGGAACCGGTGTTTCGACGACCGATCGCCCGAAGAGATCAACCGGCGCATGGTGGACCATATCAGCGACATCAACATGCCCTACAGTTCGATCTCCAGGGAGTATCTGCTCCGCGAAGGATTGCGCCCCGATCGCGTGATCAAAACGGGCAGCCCCATGTTTGAAGTGCTGCACCATTATCTTCCCAAGATCAACGCGTCTGAGATCTTGAGTCGTCTCAACCTGAAACCGCAAGAGTATTTCGTGGCCAGTTTCCACCGCGAGGAAAACGTGGACGACCCGCAGCAGCTTAGGCGAGTGATGGACCTGCTCAACAAAGTTGCGGAAAAGTACGGCCATCGAATCGTGCTTTCAACCCACCCAAGAACGCGGAAGCGGCTGAGCCAGATCAGCCTTGAATGCAGGCCTGAACTGGAGTTTCACCAGCCCGTGGGCATGTGCGACTACGTGCATCTCCAAATGCATGCCAAGGCGACCTTGTCGGATAGCGGAACAATCTCAGAGGAATCGTCAATACTCGGATTCCCAGCTCTTAATCTTCGCGGAGTACATGAACGGCCCGAGGCTATGGAAGAGGGAACGGTGATGATGACCGGAGTAGACTGGGTGCGCGTGGAGGAATGCCTCGCCATCCTCGAGGATCAGAAGTCAGGCGATCACCGAACCCTGCGCATCGTGGCCGACTATGCGGCTCCAAACGTCTCCCAGAAGGTCGTGCGCATCATCGAGAGTTATACGGACTACGTAAAGCGGGTAGTCTGGCACGAAACACAGCCGCACGAACCCGCCACTTACAATGAGAAGCCTGTCACTTATTCGACGGTACCCGAGTGAGAATCCTGTTACTTAGTCAATGGTACCCGCCGGAGCCCATGAAGCTGCTGTCGGATATGACCGAGACGTTGGTCTCCATGGGCCACGAAGTCACGGTGCTGACGGGATTTCCCAATTGGCCCTCTGGCGCCATTTACGCCGGCTATCATCAAAGCCTGGTGCAGCGGGAGACGGTCAACGGGGTCCACATCATCCGAATACCGCTCTACCCGAACCACAGCCGCACTGCGTTCAAGCGCGCTGCAAACTTTCTCTCCTTTGCGCTATCCGCCACGATTCTGGGCCCATTTGTTGTTCCGCGCGTAGACGTCATGCACGTTGTTCATCCACCGATTACGGTGGGCCTTCCCGCTTGGATCATCAGCAGGGTCCGAGGATTTCCGTTCACTATGGAAATCAACGACATGTGGCCTGAAACCCTGCGCTCGACGGGAATGCTCCGTAACGAAGCTGCACTTGGCCTTATCGGAAAATTTGCACAATGGGTCTATTCGAAAGCCAGGGCGGTTCGCGTGATTTCACCTGGCTTTCGCCTGAATCTCCTGCCCAAGGGAGTTCCCGACCAGAAGATCCGCGTCATCTCCAACTGGGTGGACACGGATTATTACCGACCGATCAACCAATCCGCTGAACTGTTGGACCGGTTCTGCATGAGTGGGCGGTTCAACGTCCTCTACGCGGGCACCATCGGACTCGCCCAGGGCCTCGAAGTCGTCCTGAATGCCGCTGCCCGTCTTCAAACGTTGTTGCCGAACGCCCAGTTTGTGCTTGCAGGAGATGGTGTCGAGCGCAAGCGCCTCGAGGCAGAGGCAAAGAATCGTCAACTGACGAACATAAGGTTCCTGGGACCACTCCCCGGCGACATGATGCCTTCGCTCTACGCATGCGCGGATGTTTTGATGCTCCATTTGCGGGCCGACCCACTGTTTGCAATCACCATTCCGCACAAAGTGTTTACTTACCTGGCAGCGCAAAAGCCGGTTCTCATCGGCGGGGAGGGCGATGCGGCCTGTTTGGTAACCGAGGCGAGCGCCGGCAAAGCTATTGAGCCCGATGACGCCGAAGCTCTTGCTGGCGCGGTCGTGAAGCTTCACGCAATGTCGCAAGCGGAGCGGGAGGCGATGGGCGCCAACGGACGGCAGGTTGCTTGCCAGGTCTACAGCCGCACACGGCTCGTTGGAGAAATCTCCCGGATGATTGAATCGGCAACAGTCTGATGCCTGAGATGCACAATAGCGGTTTGCTGTTCTACCGGATCACAATTCCAGTCGACCGGCCCATTCGGAGTTTGCCCGCGGGCTATTCGTCGGAGGTGTGGTTCCCAAACTTGTTCCGGTTCAAACCGAATGGTCTGCCCGCCTTCCCATTTGGCGTCTGGTGGGCGTTTCACATGCTGCATGTGTTTGCCAACAGGGATTACAGCCTCCTGATTATCCGTTGCGGCGACAATGTGGTTCATCGCTCCGGGATCACCCCACGTTACTTCAGGTTTCCGTTCATGGCCGCGGAAGACATCCAGATAGGAGATACATGGACCGATCCCAAAGAGCGCGGGAAGGGCTTAGCTACGATCGCTCTGGAGAGCATCCTGAAAGCCCGTCGCCAGAGCAGAAAGACGTGCTGGTATGTGGTTGAGTCGGACAATGCCGCTTCAATCCGCTCGGCCGAAAAAGCGGGTTTTGCGCTGGTGGGCCGGGGCATACGCACTTCACCCTGGGGAGTCCGCGTGATTGGGCGCTATGTCCTTGAAGAAACGGGGCCATCCGGCACACCGGCTGACCACACGGAGATATGAGATGCAAGAGATAGTCGAAAGCAAGCCTTTACGGACTCAGACGGAGCGGGACGTAGCGTCCCGGACGGCGGAAGTATTCGCCGCATGCACTGACTCGGTCGAAATCAAACTCGAGAACTTTACCAAATATGTCCGGCGCCAGCACCTCAAGAGATTTCTGGCGATGTACGAGGTTTTCAAGCTGGCCATGCCGGTGAAGGGATCGGTGGTCGAGTGCGGCGTCTTCCGCGGGTTCGGGCTCATGGCATGGGCTAAGCTCAGCGCAATGCTTGAGCCGGAAAACCTGACCAGGCGCATCTACGGCTTCGATACATTCGCTGGATTCCCGTCGCTTGTCGGGCGCGACCAGAGCCCCTTCGCCGATGCTCGCCCCGGCGATCTTCGCGCGGACTCCCACGATGAACTGATCCAGCTTATTCGCGAATACGACCGCGACAGGTTTTTGGGCCATATACCCAAGGTCGAACTGATTCGCGGAGATATCACAAACACAGTACCGGATTTTGTGGTGTCACATCCGCAATTGGTAGTCAGTCTTCTTTATCTGGACGCGGATCTCTATGAGCCGACGAAGATTGCCCTGGAGACATTTCTTCCCAGAATGCCGAAGGGAGCTGTTCTGGCTTTCGATGAACTGGACAATCCCATTTGGCCGGGCGAGACGCTCGCCGCACTTGATACGGTCGGGCTGCGCAACCTCCGCCTGCGGCGCCTCGATTGGGATCCTTATATATCATTCGCGCTCGTCGAATAGGGAGGAATTCATTGAAGCAAGTCCAACACGTCATCCCATTTTTTAATTATCCGGCATTGTTCACTGCTCAAGAAAGTGAGTTTCAAACGGTATTCTCCGAGGTCGGTCGCCGCGGCGCATTCATCAAGCAGAGAGACCTGGATGAATTCGAAAAGGGTCTGTCGGCCTTCCTGGGCGTGTCTTACGCTCTGGGGGTTGGGAACGCGACGGACGGTCTTGAAGCATCGCTCCTGGCTGCCGGCATTGGTAAGGGTGACGAGGTCATTCTAAGTTCGCATACGATGCTGGCAACAGCAGTCGCCGTGCATTTTGCCGGAGCAATGCCAGTTCCGGTCGAGTGCGGAGCGGATCACCTAATTGACCCGCATGCCGTCGAGGCCGCGATATCCTCGCGAACACGGGCAATTATGCCCACGCAGCTCAACGGACGCACCTGCGATATGGATGCGCTTCAAGCTATTGCAGAGAGGCACGGGTTGCTAATCGTTGAGGATGCCGCCCAGGCGCTGGGATCACGCTACAAAGGACGCTGTGCGGGCAGTTTTGGTGCTGCCGCTGCAATCAGCTTCTACCCCGCAAAGGTATTGGGTTGCCTCGGCGATGGCGGGGCGGTGGTCACCAGCGATAGTGCGGTTTATGAACGGGCCTCTGAACTTTGCAACTTCGGGCGCAATGCCGCTGGAGATGTGGTGCGATGGGGCTTTAATTCCAGGCTGGATAACATTCAGGCTGCGATGCTCAACATCCAATTCACGAGGTACGGCGAAGTAATGACCAGGCGCAGACGGATTGCAGCTTTCTACGGAGAGCGGCTCAACGATATCGTTGAGGTGGCGCTTCCGCCGGGGCCGGGGGCCGATCCCGACCACTTCGACATTTATCAGAACTATGAAATAGAGGCGGAAAAGCGCGACGATCTGAAACTGTATCTCCAGGATCAGGGAATAGGCACACTCATTCAGTGGGGCGGCCAGGCCATCCATCACATGAAAGCGCTGGGGTTTACGCAACACCTGCCCAATACGGATCAGTTATTCACGCGGATGCTGATGCTCCCTATGAATATGTCCTTGTCAGATGTCGACGTTGACTACGTGTGTGACAAGATTCGCGCGTTCTACGGGTACGCGGCATGAGCGCTCCGGAGATTGGCGGCACCGAAGACCTGGCCAGGCGGATTCGTCTGCATGCATTGCGAATGACGAACATAGGCGGCGGATCGCATATAGGATCGATTTTTTCTTGCGCCGATATCCTGGCCGTGCTTTACGGCGGCATTTTGAATGTAGACCCCGGAGCACCCCGGAGCCCCGAACGCGATCGCTTTCTGCTGAGCAAGGGACACGCAGGAGGCGGGCTGTATGCTGCTCTCGCAGAGCGAGGCTTTTTCCCGGTGGAACAGCTTGTGACGCATTACCAGAACGGCTCGGACTTGAGCGGTCATGTATCGCATAAGTTGCCCGGGATTGAAGTGTCCACCGGGGCATTGGGACACGGGCTGTCGATCGCCGCCGGAATTGCCTATGCCGGCATCCTGAAAGAAGCAGCGCATCGCGTCTTCTGCCTGCTGAGCGATGGAGAGTGCGATGAAGGTTCAACCTGGGAGGCGGCCCTGTTCGCCGCCCAGCACCAGCTTTCGAACCTGGTCGCGATTGTGGATTACAACCGCAGTCAGGGTATCGCCCCAACCTCGGAGGTTATTGAACTCGAGCCGTTTGCCGACAAGTGGACCGCGTTCGGTTGGACGGTCCGGGAGGTTGACGGACATGACCACGAGGCTCTCCATCGTCTCCTTCAGGGTATTCCGTTTGCCGCAGGCAAGCCGTCCTGCCTGATTGCGCACACCACGAAAGGCAAGGGTGTGAGCTTTATGGAAAACACTGTGCTATGGCATTACCGTGTTCCGCGTGGCGCGGAGTTTGACGCCGCACTCATCGAATTGGAGGGGCGGCCGTGAGAGACGCCTTTATCAGCGTGCTGTCCGAGTTTGCTCCGCAGCACCCGGAGCTCTTACTGCTCTCGGGAGATCTTGGATTTGGCGTGCTGAACGACTTCATCGCTCGTTTTCCACGCCAGTTTTTGAACGTCGGAGTAGCGGAACAGAATATGTCCGGACTCGCGGCTGGGCTGGCGATGGAAGGCCACACCGTTTTTACATACTCCATCGGGAACTTTCCGACGCTCCGCTGCCTGGAGCAGATCCGCAATGACATCTGCTATCACCATGCGAATGTGAAGATCGTTTGCATCGGCGGTGGCATGAGTTATGGGGCTGTCGGCTTCTCGCATCACGCCACCGAAGATCTGGCCATCCTTCGGTCGCTGCCGGGCATGCTTGTACTGTCGCCTTGCGATCTATGGGAAGCCGGTGAGGCAGCTCGCTATCTCCTTTCGCATCGCGGCCCTGCCTATTTGCGCCTGGATAAATCGGCAGCCCCAGCTAATGTGCAGCGTGGAGAGGCCTTTCGACCGGGCTTCATTCGAACGGTTCGCGAAGGGATGGACGTAACACTCGCCGCTTGCGGCGGAATTCTTGCCGAGGCTCTCCTGGCCGCAGATGCTCTGGCTGAGCGAGGCGTTCAATGTCGCGTTCTCAGCGTCCATACGATCAAGCCGGTCGACAGCTTTACGCTCGCGACCGCCGCGTCGGAGACGGGCGGAATCATCAGCATCGAGGAACACGCCGTCGATGGCGGCTTGGGCGGCGCCATTGCCGAATCGCTCCTGGAAGCCGGGGCCTGCCCCGGGTTCTTCGTCCGAATGGGGCTACGCAACGTTTTCTCTTCCATTGTCGGCAGTCAACAGTATCTACGCGCGGTCTACTCCCTCGACGCCGCATCCATCGTTCAAACTGTGTCCGCGAAGTTAGGCATCGCCTCTCAAATTCTTGCATGATCATTAAACGCTCATTCGATCTTCTTGCCTCGTCGCTTGGCCTGCTTGTGTGCTCTCCGCTTTTGCTCGCCGTAATGCTCGCCATATGGATTCAGGATCGACGGTCGCCATTCTACATCGCACCTCGGGCCTCTCGTGGCGAGGGCGTATTCCGCATGATCAAGTTTCGTTCCATGGTGGTCAACGCGGACAGAATCGGGGGCTCATCGACGGCAGCCACCGATCGGCGCATTACCCCGGTCGGCCAGTTCGTCCGTTCCTACAAACTGGATGAGCTTATCCAACTCTGGAACG
>Ga0302324_100008150_pt1 | contig 22141 bp, 13 predicted proteins | sample Palsa_T0_1_FD_201949 | JGI IMG/M metagenome (GOLD analysis project Ga0302324, IMG submission 201949) | Peat permafrost microbial communities from Stordalen Mire near Abisko, Sweden - Palsa_T0_1 | ecosystem: Environmental > Terrestrial > Soil > Palsa > Peat permafrost | place: Sweden: Abisko...
GGCAAAGTTTCCCGATCGCGACCAACTGCGCAGAATCGAGAAGGAGCCACCAATCTCTGTGAGCGCCTCCGTCAAAAAATGGGGTCTCTATTCCGCTGCCCTTCGGATCCTGCGTCGGCCCTCGTAGCGTAGTAGGCGCATTCGAAATAAACCGCAGGGGAGAGCTCCCTAGCTGCGCTCTCTGATGTAACGGTGCTGGTGGCTAGAGAACGCTTGCTTCATGAGGAAGCCGTCGCCGACCGTAAAGTTAGCCGGCAGTCCCGAGGTGCAAATTTTCATTGTCCATGCGAGGGGAGTGATCCACCAAGTAAAAACGCGTCCTGAAATTCACTCCGATTGCTGCTTGCCCACAAGATGAATCGCTTCGACACAGCCGTGGAAATCAGTTCTACAACTGGTTCGAGATTACTTCAACCATCCCTTCCGAATGATAGGCAAACCGGAAGTTGGGTCTCAGTTGGCGAAATACCGAATATTGTGGAAGATAATCGTAGCTCTGTAACGGAGAGGGTCAGTGGATCCCTGCCACTCAGTCCCCATGCAATGCGCGATACCGCAATCAAATGCCAAAGAGCCAGCGGAGTGCAAAAAAATGCGATGACGAAGTAAATAAACTCGAGCCAATTATTTACGGTGAAGCGAATCGATTCGACGATAGACTACTCGCGCCATGACTACATTCTTTAGATCCCTTCTGCTTCCAGGCATTGCCTGCATTTTTTCGCCTGTCACTGTCATGGCTGCGATCGACAATCCGTCCCCGGCCCCCACTGAGATCACCATCGTGCGCAAGAGCGGCCAGGAAGACGGCGTCGCGCAGATGATCGTCAAAAACAAGGTGCGCAAGATCACCCCGCACGCGGTACAGGCATGGCCCGCGCGGAACGGCGAGGCCGCTCTCATCCTTGTCCACGACAAGAAAACAAAGCAATATCTCCTCCGCTACTACGACCTCGATAGCGGTCGCCGTCGCGTCCTTGGAGCAGTTCCGCTCAACGCCGGAACCATGCGCGAATCCCACGCAGACGACGAAGCATGGGCCTTCGCGCTCAGCGGCAAAGACCTCACTACCGGCAAGCCCATCACCATCGTAGGAGACGAAGAGGCCATTCCCGGCATCATCCCCGGAGCCACATCCCCGTCCTTCAGCAATGACAGCCTGACTTACACAGCCATGCCCGGCGGCGAAAAACAAACCGTAAAAACCGCCTCTCTCCTTGGCACGAACCTCGGCAACATCTACTCCCCGCCGCAAAGCTCCATCGTCACCCTCAAATATCTTCAGGTCTTCCCCAACGGCACCGCTATGACCGTGTCCAACGACGGCACCATCCACCAGGGCCGCTGGCACACCGACGGCAGAACCGTCGACCTCACCATCGACACGGCTAAACTCTCTTTTCCGCAAAGCTCCCTTGAGACCGTCCAAGGAATTCCTGCAGGCACCTATATCTCTGTGCGCCTTCTGCAGCCGCTCTCCTCGCAAACCACCAAAAAGGGCGACAAGATCACATCTATTTCTATCAATCCCGTCGTCGTCCACGGAGACATTCTCATCCCCAATGGCTCTACCATCACCGGCACCGTCGTCGAGGCCAACGGTGTCGGCTGGGGGTTTAAGCATGAGACCGCCTCTCTCACCATCGATTGGAACCACGCCATCCTTGCCGATGGTCGCGATCTTCCTCTCCACGCCCGTACCTCCGAGGTCGAAAACGCGCAGGAGAAGGTGAATCCCAAGGGCAAGATTCAAGGTATCCGCTCCACCGGCACTCCCGGCTACTCCGCCGAAAACGCTGTTCTCTCGCTCGCCGGCGTCGATCCCATCGCCTACATCTTTGCCTCGGCCTCCGGCAGTGGCGTCCTTGGTTTTGCCGAACCCGAGATCCTCTACAACGCAGGCACAGAGTTGGTTCTTGAATACACCCAACCCGTCATCACCTCGCAGACCTATCCGCCTTCCATCCTGCCTTCGGCCACAACTACAGAAGCCCGTCAGCAACTCCAGGACTTCGTCCATAAGCTGCCTTATCGCACCGCTACCCAGATATCGAACAAACCCTCCGACCTTACGAACCTCGTCTTCATCGGATCGCCGGAAGCGGTCCAGCGCGCATTCACCGCCGCTGGATGGCTACCCGTGGATGAACTCAACTCCGCCTCCACCGTACGCACCATCAAGACCCTCAGCGGCAATCGCGTATACACGCAGGCGCCCATGTCCATGCTTCTGCTCGATGAGCGCAAGCCTCTGTTCACCTACAGCAAAACCACCAATACCTTCTTCTCGCGTCACCATCTCCGCATCTTTCCTACAGACGCGACAGACCAGGGCGCCACCGTTCTCACTGCATCCTCGACCCAGGACATTGGCATCGCCTTCTCCAAAAAACAGAAGAGCTTCATCCATGTCATCGACGAACACATCGACAATGAGCGCTCCAAGATCGTCAACGACCTCACCCTTACCGACTGCGTCGACTCCGTCGATATGATCCCTCGCCCCTGGCTCCCCGAAGATGCCTACAACTCTACCGGCGACCGCCTCTTCACCGACCGCGAAGTTGCCATCCTCCATATCAACTCTTGCGACGCGGCTAAAACCACGGCCCACACCATCGCATCCGCGCCACCCCGCCCCGAACGCATCACCCGCGACACCTCCCTCACCATTCGCAACTCCCTCTATCGTGGCAACCTCATCTATCAAGGCATCGCGGGTAGTCTTGCAGTGCGTAATTATCTCCACAACAGCAGCGAACTGCCTGAGAGTTATGGCGCGTGGCTCAAAACCGACAGCTCGGGCGCTAGTTATGCACCACTTCGCGCCAGCAAAGATGCACTTAACAGCACCAGGACCTCCGGTGAGCTCGCGCATCGCACCGAAAGGCCCACGCTCGAGACCAGCCCCGAAGACCTCGCCGCCATGCAGAAAGCAAAGGCCAGCCACAAATGGGATCCGCCTAGCTATGAACTCGCGCTTGAAGGCGGCTACCTCCACATGCGCGAGACCGACCTCAGCTTCGTCGATATCTTTCTTCAATCTCCCACCAATCCCATCTACTTCGAGCTCGATCTCTTCGACCAGGTCGGCGATGGATGGACCGCTGGCGGCACCGTTACCGTCAACTCCTGGCGCCGCTTCTCGAACGAGTTCTCCTACTTCCGCCAGCAAGCAAAGTACACCCTGAACCTGGGCGTCTATGTCACTGATCCCTCCGATCCCAACGGAGATGGTGACGACGAAGACAGCGCATTCTCCGCCAACCGCTCTGGTCTCATCACCCGCCAGTTCGAGTACAATCTCCTCTACCACTTCCGCAAACCGGAGTCGCGCTGGCGTCCCTATATCGCCGCCGGTCCAGCCTTCCAACTCATCTCTCTCTCCGACGCTCCGCTCAAAAAACCCGCCGGTGTCTTCACGCTTGGCCTTAAGAACATCGGTCTCATCAAAGCTGCCTTCGACTTCGGAAACACCGCCCCGCTCGACGGCGGTGGCATATTCCAGTTCGGCCTCCAGTACGGCGCAGGCATCAAATATCGTGTCACTCCCCACTTCATGACGCGCGCCGACTTCCGCGAGACCTGGAGCAAAAACCCCGACATCATCCGCAATAGCTACGACAGCTTCACTTACGTCCTTCCCGATCAGACCTACACAACAAACGTCCAAGTCACCAAACCCTTGCAAAAATTCTTTCAGGACCGCTTTACCCTCGGCGTAGCCTTCACCTTCTGAGCCTGCCTGAGCAAGATAAGCAGCATGCCTCCCCGAGCAACGCGAGGCCCCAAGAAGTTCACCCCACCCAGACCGGCACACAAGTCACGAAGTGATCGCCCCACACGTAGTGGGGCCGTCCGGCAGGACAAGAGTCTCCAAATCACTCCATCCCGCGTAATAAAAGAATAGGAGGGAGTGGCCTGCTGCACAGAGAGACGACTGTAGCCAACAATGATCAACGGGAAGCATTTGGTTGCCGGCTGAGCGAGGGGATACTGCTATCCAGGCTGATGTAGGCAGAACGAGAGCTACGGTTTGCTTGAGGAGCCATGACCTACTTCGAAAAAGGACGGGCAGGAGGACGACTTCGCAGCCCGCAGTCGGCCTAGTAACCGGAGGTGTGGTGCTCGCGCATCTACCACAAAAGGCACCCACGTTGTAGAGATAGGCGGCGCTAGGTTCGAGCGATACGCCATTGTCGGAGCTGGTTGGGACGGAGGCGCCTAGCGTAGAGCCTACGCCGACGTCTGCGAAGACGAAGTGGGAGCATTTGCGCTTTCTGGTGTTTGCGGGTTAGCTGGCGTTTGCGCGTGAGCCATCGTGCCGCTCATGAGGAAACCCAGCAAAGCTAGCGTAAGGCAACGAATCGACATGGGACGTGGCAAACGCCCAATTGTTTCCGATGCAAAAGTTCGCTACCGAGCAACAAAGAATCGCGATAGCATTCGAGAGAAGCAGCGGCAGGCGCACCTCATGGACCAAGAGCCGCATCAAGGCGAGGTTTCCGAGCATCGAAACCAAGCCGTTGGAGAGATGAAACCGCACGAATTGACGTAGTCGTGTGGAGTCGTCACGACGGTCGCGCCACGTGTAGTGCAAATGCCACATGAAATTGTGCAACAGCGTGAGCTCGAGGGCTGCAGCCGAGGCATACAGGTAGCGGCCAGCCATCCAGCGGTTGAAGAGCGCGAGCACAGTAAGCTGCAACCCCATGCCCATTGCGCCCACCAGATTAAACTTCCCCCAGCGAAGGAGCGTGTTCATGCCAGCGGCTCCTCGCGATACAGTCGGGCCGTATGTCGCACAGTAAGGAGAATCGCTGTCGCAAACATGCAAACCGCCGCAATCGTTCCTCCCAGATCGAACAGCAGCATCCTGTGCCCGAATACTGTTGAGTACGGACTGTGCAGCAGCGCAAGGTTCCCAAGAATCAGCAGAATGCGAATCTCCGTTGGGCCGAAGATGCCCTGCGAGAGTTGAAAGTGAGACAAGGTATAGGTGGCCAGATAGCTTTCACTCGACAAGAGCAAAAACGCAATCAGCATCGCGATCGCCGTCTGCCAATGCACGAAGCCGGAGAAGCCGAGTCCGCACATCAGCGCGACAGATCCGAAGATGTCCACCATGTGATCGACGTAGAAGCCATAACGAGGACGCTGCTGGCAACGCACGCGAGCCAACGTTCCGTCCATGCTGTCTCCAAACCAGTTGAGCGCGAGGCAGAGAATTACCAGCAGTAGAGCGTAGCGGTTGTATCGCGATAAGGCATAGCAGACACTAGCCCCAATCTGCGCGCTCAGACCGAGCACGGTGAGCTGGTCAGAGCTGAGCCAGTGCGGCGCACGATGAGCCATCCACTGCAGAGCGCGCCTCTCTACCGACGCGGTCAACGCCTGATTGACCCGCCGCGCCGGCGTGAACTTTAGTTCATCTTTCGTAATTACTGCCTGAATATTCATCCTTGTGTCCTTTCAAAATGCGGTGCGTGCACCGTGGTTATCTCCGAAGCGCGTTGCATGCAGAGCGCAATGTGAACTCGAGTGATTCGCGTGGAATGCTCTCGACGTAGGGCTGAATCGCCCAACCGATGCCGCGTGGGATAGAGCGAGTCAGCGAGACGGCCTCGATCTGCACGTACAGTCCGCCGTCCCGCTCTGCGTAGCTCCAGTAGGTGTTCATCCGCCATAGGTAGCCGTGCTCTTCGCTGGCACTTAGCGTGCGTTCAGCACTGGTGCCCGCCGCGTCGACCTCAGCGATCCGCGTGCTCCTGGAGATGCTATAGCCGTGCTGCATATCCGATTGGCCAAAGGTGATGTCGTAGTTTGTATCCATCACCACCGTGATGACGTGCCGCTGGCGCACGCGCATCCATGCCTGCATGTGGTCTCCGTCCTGCGTGAGCGTCTTGGCCTGAAGCACCTGTGGAGAGAAGTGTTGCGGATAAGAGTTGAAGTCCCGCATCAGCCGCGCGAAATCTTCAGCTTTGGCTCCGGGAGCAAAGGCCGTGCCGCGCCAGTGGTGCAGCAGCGCTCTGGAATAATCGACATCTGTGGAGGATGTGAGCTTCTCGATGATCAGCTCTCCCCGGCGCAGGCGCGCCTCCTCCCCTTTAGGATCGGAAGCCGTGGCAGCGAGAAAGGGATTCGGTGACCGATGCTGCTGAGCGAGCCGGGACTCCACGACCTTGCTGTAAGAGTTGAAGGCGGAGATGGCGGCGGGCGTGGGCTCTCCCATCAAAAAACGTGACGCATCCAGCAAGAGCAACAAACCGCAGATCGCAAATATCTTTCGAGAGTGCGCGATGAGGCGTTTCTTCATGAACCGTATCCTGCCCGTTTCGTGCCAGTGAAGCAATACAACGAACCTCACGCGGTAACGATTGTTCCTCACGGCGCAAGTCATAGTAAAAAATTCGGCTTACGCGAAGCTGAAGGTGCCTGTCGGTCCGGCTGGGCCAGCGGTTCCTGTTGCTCCTGTTGGTCCCGCAGATCCGACAAGGCCCGCCCCCCCTCTGCGGCCCTGGAGCCCCGGGGGATACCTGGAATACCCACCGCACCTGGAACGCCCTGAGGCCCAGGCACTCCGGCAGGGCTGGCGGGGCCGACAGGTCCCTGCGACGTAACCGTTATATCCAGTTACGCAACATGCCAGGTCTCGCCGTTCTCTTTACTGTCGAACAGAACATTCGCATTCGTTGAAGACAGAGCTATTCCGAACTGATATCCATACATGATCTCGGTTGAATCGTCGAGGTAGTAGGCTGAGGTCGCCCAGAGTTCGTCGTTCTGAACGATGCCCTTCAACCCATCGGCCGTTGTGTAGCGATAGAGCACGAAGTTCTTCGGTCGCCGAGCGACCGCGGCCTGTTCCCGCTCGTTGTGGAAGCGGACGATCCGGTTGTGCGCATCGGTCATCACCTTTTGCGCGGTTGCCGCGGCCATTGTCATCCGTCTCTCCGTTCACTTTCGATCCGTGCTGTTGCGAGGCCTGCAAGAAGGGCAACATCGCCTGGATCATGCGCACAGGGGCCGAAGACCTTTAGTATTCGAGCTTCATAGAAAACTGAATCTGACGGGAGTTGCCATTCGTTCGATTGATCTGGCCAAAGCCCGACCCAAGGATTGTGTTTGACGGAAGCCCCATGTTCACGATGTTGAACATGTTGAAAAATTCAGCCCTGAACTGCAAGTTGGTGAGTTCAGCTCCAGATCGTCTTCTTCCGATTGGCGTGTCTTTGACCAAAGAAAAGTCATAATCGTAATAGGCCGGCCCTCGGAAAGTATTGCGTCCGAGAGTTCCGAAACGCCCGAGATTGGGACCTGTCCCTCCTGGAACATTGATTGGTATTGAGAAGAATGAGGCGTTGTTGCTCCCGAGACCGAAATAATCCTCTCTCTTTTGCCTCGAGGTTGATAGCGATGGCTTGGCGATCTGATCGGGCCTGTCCGCATTGGCCGACCCTGCGCCCGTTTGCTGAATTCCCGAGTAAACGGTAAAAGGTGTACCGCCAGACAGAGATGAAATACTGATCAACTGCCAGCCGCGAGTAAGTTTACTGCTCATGTGATTCAACGGATGGATCGCATCAACCGGAAGAGTCTGCGTGAGACTCAGTGAGAATGAATTCCTTGTGTCGAATACTGACGGGCCGCGTTCCGGGTGAGTATCGAAAGGATTCTGTGGCGCTGCCTGCGCTATTGCTCCCACGGTGCTGGTGGCTGAGGTCCCGCCAACACTGCTGGCATCGTCAATCGACTTCGACCAAGTGTAGTTCGCTTGGAAGGCAGGTCCACCATGCGGAGTTTGACCTTGCCCGGAGACCTGTAGAGCGTTGTACGAGGAGTGCGAAGTCGCCGTCATCTCGCCTTCGGTTCCGAACCCACCTACAGCCTGGCCGGCCGCATTGAAGTTCGTATATGGTGCAAATTGCGCTGTCGCGCCGGGATAGGCGTTGGGAAATGCTACGCGGGGAAGCCTATAAGCGGTTGTGCCTACATAAGCGGCAGAGAGCGTCACTTGTCCTATGGACTGCTCCAGTCCAAGGGACCACGTGCCGAGGCCCGCGTTGCCAAAGTTCCTGCTGATTGCCCCTACGTTGAGCGGAGTTGTTTCTCCTTCGGAAGCATCTGCAATTCCTTGCTCCAGACGATCGATATCAACTTCCGTGTTGGCTGGAACATCGTTCGGTCGTCGATTGGCAAAGATGTCCGTACCGTCGGGGGTATAGACGCGGGGTAACTGTGCTGGAGTGAACTGAAATCCGTAGGGGACAAATGCCGTCGGTCCAGCCGTCACTCGGGGGTAGAACACGAACGGCAGATTGCCCGTTATCATGTTGTCTTGCCAGATATTGGGGGGAATCGTGGTCAAAGCTGCACCGGCATGGAGTATCAGGGTCGGGCGCACGCGGTAGTCAGCTTGCAGACGTGGCGCCCAATTGTTCATTCGCGTATGGTACCTGGGTTCAGGATTAATCAAGAAAACCTGGCCTCCGCCAGGAGATGGGTAAAATCCGGAAGTACGGTGAGCCCGATCCGATATCGGCGTGTAGAGCTCGAAGCGCAGTCCATAGCCGATCGTAAGGCGGCTTGTGGCTTTCCAGGCATCTTCCACGTAGGCGGCGATTGCCGTTCGGTTTACCGCAGTGGCACCTATATTTTGGCCATTTGAGAAATAAGTAGGTGCAACAGCTCGTGTATATGCGAATGCACTTCCCGTAAGGAACGCTGACAGGGTATCAGGCAGAGGGTCTCCAATATTGATAGTGTGAGAACCGCTTGCCGATGTGATTTTAACTACGGAGTACGATGTTCCTCCGCCAAAGTCATATTCCCCGTTTGGGCTGGTTCCGAAATAGCCAGAGTCACGGTTCAGTCGAATCTCCGCACCAAGCTTGACCGTATGGGAGTGGCGCGAGAACGTTACATTCTCTCGAGCCTGGAATAAGTTTCCATAGTCTCTGGAAACGGAACCGCCTGGGGCATTGAACGGCTCGAAGAGAGCGTCGTTGAATTTGACGGCTGGGTCAGTTGTATTGGAAGTTGGGAAAGAGGGTGTCGTTCGAATAGCACTCAGCGATGATTCGAACATGAGACTCGGCGATGCAGTGTGAGTCCATGTCAACACGCCATTACGCTGGTGATCGACATATTCCACGCCGAAGCTCGGATCTATAACCGTTTGATCTGGATTCGTCGTGGGGCCACTGAGATTGTCGAGAGAGAATCGCGCCATCCAGTGGTTCTTGGTGCCGCTCTGAAAATCAAGCCTGCCGGAAAACTGATCTGCGTCCGTATTCACTTTGGATGAAGTTGCGTATGTGTTCGCGCCAAATGTTCCGGCTGAATAGTTAGGCAGCGGATATCGCGCCAGTATCTGGCTGATCGAGGAGTTCACCGGAACAAAGAGCGTGTCGCCTGGGAATGCCGTCGTATCCATGCCCGATCGCTGTTCTGCCGTTGGAACAGAAAGAACCTGAGTTGTTCCTAGGACTTGGCGGAAGCCTTGGTACTCGATGAAATAGAAAAACTGTTTGCCGTTGCCGAGCCAACGAGAAACCGGAACCGGACCTCCATTCGTAAATCCAAACTCATTTCTTCTGAAAGGTGGAATGCGTCCCGGGCTTACCGGAGAAGGATGATCGAAGTAGTTGCGAGCGTCGAGCGCGGAGTTTCGCAGAAATTCGAAAAACGATCCGTGCAGGTCGCTTGTTCCGGATCTGGTCTGGATGTCCGTATAACCAGATGCGCCTCGGCCTATTTCAGCCGGCATGACGCCGGACGACGATTTGAGGTCAAGGATTGCGTCTACGTTGAAATTAGTGAACGTCCCGCCACCCACTTCGGGGTCACTGATGTCCGCGCCATCGAGCGAGAAAGTTGCCTCGACACCTCGCTGGCCATTGATCGCGAATTGCTGGGTGAAGTTTGAAGCTCCGTTGGTGTCACTCGACGTTCCAGCAGCTAGTAGCAGAATTTGGCTAAAGTCCCTTTTGTTGAGCGGGATTTCACTCACTCCCTTATTCGTGAGTTGATCGGTGTCAACTACTCTTCCGATCTCCGTACTGGCCATCTCCACAGAGCCATCGCGGCCCAGCTTGAGCGTTACGCCAACAGCCGTCGATGGGATTGAGACTTTGGTCGCGCTGCGGTAGAAGTTTCCTGCGGCAAGAACTGTCACTGAGTAGACGCCAGCCTTGAGGTTCTGAAACGAAAAAGCCCCTTCTGTATTCACGGCTGCGGAATAGTGATTCGTGCCCGAATCGAGCAGCACCGTTCCCTCGTTCGGAGGTACAAAACCGTCCGTGCGAAGCACACCGTTCCAGTTTGAGGTCGGCGTTTGGGCCCAAACGACAGACGAGAGAGCGTTATGAAAAGGAAAAAGCATGCTCAAAACGGCATAAAGCGAGAGAAGGGTACCGATTCTGGATGAGTTGCTGTTGGTTGACATGGGTAATCTCATGACCACTTTCGTTCCGCGGAATCAGAAACGATGACTCTATTCACGACGCAACAACGTCATAAGAGCTATCGGGTAGGAACCAATTCGTTGCTGGATAGATATCTCCTTTTGAAGGACTTACCGTAGGTAGCCACATGAATCAAAAAGGAATGTATGATACCCCAACTCCTAGTTGTCAATATGGAATAATGAGGGGTTGATGTTGGTCCCCGGCTCTATGCCGTCGTCGGTGGGTTCTACGTCCATCGCCAAACCCGAAAAGCAGGAAGAGAATCAGCAGAACTCACGATGCCATTGTTGCCACAATCCGAAAAAGAGGCTGGACACAGTCTCGCGCCAGATGCCATTGCTGTCCGCGATCAGATGAAACGGCTCCTTGCACACCCGCTATTCGCAAACAGCAAACGCTATCCCGTGTTTCTGGCTTACACGGTCGAGCAAACGCTGCTTGGCAATGCCGGCGAATTAAAGGAACGGACGATAGGTGTGGAGGCCTTTGGACGTGAGCCAAACTACGATGTAAACCTTGATCCGGTAGTCCGTACGACAGCGGCCGAAGTCCGGAAGAGGTTGATCCAGTACTACTACAACACGGATCATTTCGGAGAGCTGATAGTCGAACTCTCGGTAGGCTCATACATTCCCTCGTTCCGGGATCAAACGGCCTCCGTGAACCTCGAGTCCGGATCGTTGGTCTCGCAGAGGAACGGTGCGACACCTCAGGACTCTCCCACAACCAAGGCTAAATCTGCCGACCCGGCCCTTCCTCTTCCAGTGCCGAACAGGCATCGATGGATACCTATCGCAACATTATCGTTGTTGGTCCTTATCGCAGGATTCGGATTGGGTCGTATCCAAATCCCTCGGAATCCGTCGAACCTGGAACGCTTTTGGGAGCCGGTGACAGCGGCTTCAGGCAAGGTCACATACTGCCTGGGGCAACCGATAGATGCAGTCGATCGAGAGCGCACAACGCCAAACGGGATGCCCCTCTATGGCCGTCTCGATGTCTCGGACGTAATCACGTTGGCGCGATCCATTGTTCCTCTTGTCCCAAAGGGCAGCGATTTTCGCGTTGTTTCCGATTCAGAAATCGGCTATGCCCAGCTACGTGAAGGTCCGGTCGTGCTCATCGGCGCCTTCGATAACGTTTGGACCATGCGGATTACCCAGGATCTACCCTTCGGATTCGAATACGATTCTCAGGTGCGAAGGCTCGTAGACCGCAAGAGTCCCCAGAAAAGATTCTGGACCCTCCAATGGCAGGTGCCTTACACAAAGTTGGCAAAGGACTATGCCATCATCGCCAGGATTCATGACCGCGTGACGGGCCAGCCAGTCATCATCATTGCGGGGATTCTAGGGGAGGGCACCGAAGCTGCCAGCGAGGTCATCTTTAAGCCTGCGTATCTCGATGAGATGTTGAAGAAGGCGCCTAAGAACTGGGATCAACTCAATCTGGAAGCGGTGATCGAAACGAATGTCATCGAAAGCCACGCAGGCCCTCCCACGGTGCTAGCTGTGGAAACCTGGCGGTAGGTCACCTAACCTGTTCATCGACAGCGCTATGGCTCCACGGTCGCTGCGACCGATCCCTCGAGGCGTGTCTCACTAACTTTGCCGTATGATACGTGCCCTGTGACGGTCCGCCCCTCTAACGGTAACTTCAAGATAAATATATGGTTGTTGGGATAGAACTATGCTCCTACCCGTTGGAGCTTTTACATCACCTCATTCCCATCAGATTCTGCAATCGTAGTCGCCCTCCTCGCACCGCCGCGATGTTCTTCTGGCCTTGATTCTCGCCATCGCAGCATCGCCGGGGCGACCTGGAGACACGATGCAGAAATGCAAGTCGCAATTTCCTCTTTTAGTCGTTACAGCAGCCATCATTGGAGTCGGCATCGCGTCGGCTCAGGAAACTAGCCGGCCTTGGATGGATTCACACTTGTCTCCGGGCGAGCGCTCAGAGCTAGTCTTGAAACAACTTACTCTTGATGAAAAATTGGCGCTGGTGCATGGCAACGGTATGTCAGGCGAGTCGCAGTGGAGGATGCCTTTAACGCCTCTTACCAACGGCGGCGCTGGCTACACCCAAGGTGTCGAGCGCCTGGGTATTCCTCCCCTGATCATCTCGGATGCCGGCTACGGCGTGAGAGCAAGCGGTGCAAATGGAAGATATTCGACGGCGATGCCTTCCAATCTGGGAGCAGCTTCGAGCTGGGATCCACAGTCCGCTTGCCAATTCGGCGAAGTGATCGGCGGGGAACTTCGGGCTCAAGGTTTCGATGTGACTCTGGGAGGCGGCGTGAATCTCACCCGTGAGCCCCGAAACGGGCGCACCTTCGAGTACGCCGGCGAAGATCCGCTTCTGGCCGGCACTCTCGTTGGAAACATGATGAAGTGCGAGCAGGATCAACACGTCATCGGCGATATCAAGCACTACGCAGTCAACGACCAGGAGACTGGACGGTTCGTTGTGAATTCAGTCATCTCGAAACGCGCGATGCAGGAGTCCGATCTATTGGCCTTTCACACTGCGATCTCTATCGCCAATCCTGGCATCGTGATGTGCTCTTATAACCGAATCGATGGAGACTTCGGTTGTGAGAATTCCTACACGCTACGTGATGTTCTTAAGACGGATTGGGGATTCAAAGGCTTCGTCATCTCGGATTGGGGCGGCACTCACAGCACCGAGAAGGCGTCTGCCGCGGGACTCGATCAAGAGCAGCCTATGGCCGACTATTTCGGGCTGAAGTTAAAGGAGGCGGTAGACGCAGGGAGAGTACCTCTGTCCGAGATCGATGACCATGCTCGCAGGGTCTTGTACGCAGAGTTTTTAGCTGGAATCGTCGACGATCCTCCACATAAGGGTGTGGTCAACGTAGAAAAGGGGCTTGAAGTCTCACAGCGTATCGAAGAAAAGAGCATAGTTCTCTTAAAGAACAATCAGGCTGTGCTCCCGATCGTCCCGTCCAAGGTTCACAGCATTGCAATCATAGGCGGCCATGCGGATGTCGGAATGATCTCCGGTGGTGGTTCTGCACAAGTTGACCCGCCGGGCGGCAATGCCATTATGCCCCCTGGTAAAGGCTCAACGCATTGGCAGGACCATATCTGGTTTCCGACTTCCCCCTTACAGGCGCTGCGAGCGAAGTTGCCGAACACAAAAATTGAGTTCGATCCGGGGACGGATCTGCAGTCAGCCGCTTCGTTAGCCAAGACCGCGGATGTGGCGATTGTCTTCGCCTATCAGTGGGAGTCCGAAGGTATGGACCTGCCGAATCTTTCGCTTCCGGACAACCAAGATGCGCTGATCGAGCAAGTAGCGGCAGCCAATCCACATACTGTCGTTGTTCTTGAAACAGGGACTGCCGTTACTATGCCCTGGCTCGACAAGGTGGCTGGGGTTGTTGAGGTTTGGTATGCGGGCAGCGCCGGGCACAAGGCGTTAGCAAACATCCTTCTCGGGGACGTCAATCCGTCTGGCAAACTGGCGATGACCTTCCCAAAACGAGAGGCGGATCTTCCTCGCCCTTTAATCGCTCCCCTTCCTCCGAATGACGAAGGACAAGGACATTATGCTGTGAACTCCGAGACGCGCGTCTCCAGCTATGCCGTCCACTACGACGAAGGTTCAGAGGTCGGCTATAAATGGTACGAAGCCCAGCATAAGCAACCGTTGTTTCCGTTCGGTTTTGGCCTTTCGTATACGTCTTACGCGTATTCCGGCCTAAGCGTCGATTCATCCGCGAAAACAGTCCGCTTTACGGTTAAAAACACGGGTAATACGACTGGGACTGAGATCGTGGAGGTCTACGCCACACTTCCCAAAGAGGCCGATGAATCGTTCAAACGCCTGGCCGGTTGGAGGCGTGTCACTCTTACGCCAGGTGAGTCACAGGATGTCACCGTTGCCATCAATCCACAGGAACTGCAGACCTTCGACGAATCGAAGAACACATGGATGCTGACGATTGGCGAATACGGCGTTTTGGTTGGACCGTCTTCAGAGAGCACCCCTTTGAGGGCGAGCCTTCGGATCCACTGAGATGGATGACTCGTTGAAAGCCCACTCCGCCATGGACCTATGAGAACTGCAGCGTACCTGCTGTAACGGTTCACAAGTCAAGTTGAAGTCCGAAAGATAAGGGAGACCTCTCGAATGAACGACGTATCAACTCTAGGCCAGACGCGAAGCGCAGTTCAAGCTGACCGGACGAGCACTGGGAAAGAACACTTTGAAGTGTTGGACGGATTGAGAGGGAGTGCGGCCATACTGATTGTTATCTTTCACGTCTTCAACTACTCATTCGGTTGGGACACTCCTCTGAGCCTGATGCACCACGCCTATCTAGCAGTCGATTTCTTCTTCGGGCTCTCCGGTTTTGTCGTCGCCTATGCCTACGATGACCGATGGACTCGAATGTCTACCCTCCAATTCTTTCGGATCCGGCTCATTCGCCTGCATCCGCTGGTGCTGGTGGGCGCAACCTTGGGCCTTCTCGGCTATCTCTTCGATCCCTTCGGCAAGGGGATAAACCAGACCTCTGCGCCAACGTTACTGCTGGCCTATGTGACTTCACTTCTCTTGTTGCCTTCTCCACCAGTAGGGGGCCGTCAGAACGAAAGCCAGGCACTCAATGGACCAGCGTGGTCCCTTATGCAGGAGTATCTCGGAAATATCGCGTACGCTCTGATTCTTCGCCGACTGCGTGCGCTCACACTTGGAATCATCTTTGGAGTCTCCGGGCTGCTGCTCCTATGGGTCGGTAATGTGAAGGGTTCGCTGGATGGAGGCTGGGGATATCCGGATATCTGGATGGCACCCCTGCGGTTGACCGTCTCTTTTGTGATGGGCCTTTGGCTGTACCGCATCCAGGGTCGCATCCGCCGTCCCAAAATTGGACTCCTGGTTCTTTCGATTTTTCTTGTAGTCATCTTTCAGGCGCCGAAGTTCCCCACCGCGGGCGGGCTTTCTTTCAAAGGTCTTTATGATGCTGCGTGCGTGCTGTTCTTATTCCCGCTGATCATTCTCTGTGGCGCGCACTCTGATGCTGGTGCAGGCATGATGCGGCTCTGCAAGTTCAGCGGCAGGCTCTCTTATCCTCTCTACATCACGCATATCCCGTTCGTATACATCATTGCGAACTTCGCTCATACGAGACATCCAGCCAAGTCCGTGCTGTTGACTTGGATCTTCCTGCTTCTGCCGTTCGTGATCGGCCTGGCATGGCTAGTTCTTAAGTACTTCGATGAGCCTGTTCGTGCGTGGCTGACCCGCCGCTACGGCATAAAACGGGCAGCAGCATAATGCCCGACATAATCGCAGCAGAGAAGCCAATTTATTTTCAAGGATGGAGGACGAAAAGCATGATGTTGAAAAGGTATTCTGCAATCGCTCTTATCTGGGTCGCATTCTCTAGTGTCATTGCCACCGGCGCACAGACAAGTCCCTTCAGTGCTGACGCCAAACAGAAAGCCGAGTCTCTCCTGAAGCAAATGACTCTCGACGAAAAGGTCGGCCAACTCAATGAATCGTCCGGTTTGGTGGCGCCTGGCATCGCTAAAGAGAAACCAGATGATCTGATTGCCAAAGGCGGGGTAGGCTCGATTCTTTGGCAGATGGACGTCAAGGAGATCAATCGCCTTCAACATATCGCGGTCGAAAAGTCGCGTCTTCATATTCCAATCATCTTTGGTTTTGACGTGATTCATGGATATAGAACCGTCTTTCCAGTACCGCTGGCGATGGCCTCTTCGTGGGATCCGTCCGTCGAGGAACAGGCACAACATCTGGCGGCACAGGATGCACGCGCTGCCGGGATTGATTGGACTTTTACGCCGATGGTCGATATTGCGCGTGATGCTCGGTGGGGTCGCATCGTGGAAGGTGCCGGAGAGGATCCAGTTCTTGGTTCCGCAATGGCTCAAGCACAGGTCCGCGGATTCCAAGGCTCGAAGCTTGGACAAGACAGCGTACTGGTGACCGTAAAGCATTTTGCCGGTTACGGTGCAGCCGATGGCGGTCGTGACTATGACTCTTCCTATGTGCCGGAGGAATTGCTTCGCAATCTTTACCTGGTTCCTTTTCATGCAGCGGTTCAGGCTGGGGCTGGCGGAATTATGAGTGCCTATATGGACCTGAACGACGTCCCGGCGAGTGGCAACCATTGGCTCCTGACCGACGTTCTCCGGAAGGATTGGGGTTTTCAAGGCATTGTGCTTTCGGATGCATTTGCAGTCGGAAACCTCGTTACCCATGGTTACGCGAGCGATAGCGAAGATGCGGCCTATAAGGCGATCACTGCGGGCCTAAACATGGATATGGCGAGTCTCACCTATACACACAATCTTGCAAAGGTAGTGAAAGAGGGTAGAGTTAGCGAAGCCTACATCGACCAGATGGTGTTGCCGATTCTGGAGGCGAAGTTTGATCTAGGACTCTTCAACCATCCTTACGTCGATGAAGCTAGTGTCGATACGGTCCTGAACCGACCCGAGGGTATCGAGCTCGAGCGCAAACTGGCAGGGCGTTCCATGGTGCTGCTTCGCAATGAGAACCGAACTCTTCCCCTGTCGAAGGATCTAAAAAAGATTGCCGTTATTGGCCCTCTCGCAGATGCTGCCCATGATATCGAGGGCGGGTGGACGGTGGAGGGCTTATTCGGAAAGGGATCCAAGAGTCATCCGGTTACCGTGCTTGCCGGTATCAAAAATAGGCTAGGTGCCGATGCGCAAATCACGCTTGTCGCCGGGCCGCAGCCGTCGAAGGTCTATACCGGTATGTTGGATCAGTTTACAGGTACAAAACCTACACCTCCGCCTACTCCTCAAGAGACCGCCGAATGGATTGCGAAGGCGAAGGCTGCGGCCGCTGATGCTGACCTCGTTGTGGCCGTCATGGGTGAAACGGCGAATATGAGCGGCGAAGCCGCTTCGCGAGCCAGCCTCGATCTGCCAGGAATCCAGGAGCAGATGTTAGAAGCTGCTGTTGGTGTTGGCAAGCCGATGGTGCTTGTGCTTGAAAATGGCCGCCCACTCGATATTCACTGGGCCGCTGAACACGTGCCGGCAATACTCGAGGCCTGGTACCCAGGCACTCAAGGAGGTAATGCCGTGGCCGACGTACTATTCGGAGATGTGAATCCTGGTGGGAAGCTGCCGGTAAGTTGGCCGAGTGCATCGGGCGAAGAGCCGCTCTACTACAACCACACTTTGACACATGATCCCGAAGATCGCCCTGGCTTCACATCGCGCTATTGGGATGTCTCTTCCAAACCGCTTTACCCTTTCGGCTACGGTCTCAGCTACACGGCGTTCAAGTTCTCCAACCTCCATCTCAGCAGGAACAGCATGAGCGTGAGCGATAACAACGAGGTAAGCGTCGACGTAACGAATACGGGCTCTATCGCGGGGGATGCTGTTGCGCAGATTTATATTCATCAACGCTATGGTTCGGCATCTCGCCCCGTTCGCGAACTCAAGGGATTTGAGCGGGTTCTCCTCCAAGCGGGAGAGACCAAAACTCTCAATTTTCCTCTTGGAACGGAACAACTGCATTTTTGGAGTCCGCAGTCGAAAACTTGGGTTGTAGAACCCTCCGATTTCGATGTGTGGGCCGGAGGAGATTCAACTGCAAGTCTTCACGCGGAATTTAAGACCACGCAATGAACGTCATCGCTGGTGCGCATTCGCATGCTGGCACGGGTTGAGGGGGCTTTGTAAAGTCGGCGGCAGGCTCTCTTAACCCGCTTTATATTACGCGCTACCGATTCATGTCTATCTATGCGAATTGGGTTGAGACGAGACATCCCACACGGGAATAACAAATTCACGTTGCTTTGCTACTTGCACCGTTCGTGATCTTCTTCGCGTGGGTTGCGGCGAAGTTTTTCGACGAGCCGATCCGCACCAAGCTCCGTCGCTACAGCCTTCAGAAGAGGAACGTCCAGTTCTAAAGAGGACACTATGCAAATCCGGTATGCCTTTGTCGACGCCTTCACAGAACGCCCGCTGGCAGGGAACCGCGTCGCTATTGTCCCTCATGCCGAGACACTGGATGAACCAACCATGCGGCGAATCGCGGGAGAGCTCAATCAGGTCGCGACGACATTCATTCTTCCGCCCAAAAATGATTTCGCGGATTGGCGCTTGAGATCTTTCACTACAACTGGCCACGAGGTCTTCGGAGCAGGACACAATTCGCTCGGCGCGTGGTGGTGGCTGGCCGAGTCCGGAAATCTTATGCTAGGTGAAGGCCGCAATCACTTTACGCAGGAGATTGGAGGGGAGCTTTTGCCTGTGGAAGTTCGTTGCCAGCACAGCCAACCTGTCGCGGTCGCCCTTACTCATATGTCTCCCGTATACGGAGCGGTTTACGAGGATCTTCCGAAGCTTGCCGATGCTCTTGGGGTAGAGGATGAGGACATAATGTTGTCTTTGCCGGCACAGGTAGTTTCGACGGGAATAGCCCATCTGCTCGTCCCAGTAATAGATCGGGAGATCGTTGCAAAGGCTCAACCAGACTCACAACGACTCAGACGCATACTTCAAGCAGCAGACGGAGAGGGGTGTTACCTTTATTGTTTGGATGACTCGGAGTTACCGTCTTCAATTGCCCACGCTAGATTTTTCAATCCAGCACAAGGAGTCGTCGAGGAGGCCGCTACTGCGACTGCTGCTGTGCCTCTGGCCTGGCTATTGCTAAGATACGGAATCGCCGGGAACAGGAAATCCCTTTTCATTGAACAAGGGTATGAGATGAAGCGCCCATGCATATTAGAGATTGAGGTCGAAAACGATGTTTTGCGACTGGCAGGTCGAGCTATCACGATAATGGAAGGGATGCTTCGCATCTAGTTCGATCAAGGCAGAGCGGCATGGACGGTTCTTTGCACGCTCATCGAGCAGTTCGTCATTTACCGCCTCTTGATATGTCGACACGTCTCGTGCCCTCCGAGCAAGTAATCCGCGACATTGAACGGGATCTCGCCCGCAGAAACCTTTCGTGACTCGGGTGGACTCCAGTTTTGCCTGATGCTGTTCTCCTTCGCAGATCATCGCTCTTTCAAGCGTATGTCTCGCGAGGAGGAGCCCACGTAGGCGACGGTGTCCGGAATATATCGCCAATTAGTAGAGGACGTGTCCCAGACGCTTTGGGTCCTGGGCGAGACCGTGATATCGACCTGTTTGCTTTCTCCAGGTTTTAAACGAATCTTGCTCCAGCCACCCAATCGCAGAGGTGGTTCCCCGGCGTAATCGATTCCCAGGTAGACCTGCGGAACTTCTGCACCTTCAACAGTCCCGTCATTCTTGACCGTGAACGACACGCGGAGAGTGTGATCTGGATCGCGTTTTAGGGAGAGGTCCGAGTATGTAAAGTGGGTATACGACAGCCCGTAACCGAACTCAAAAAGCGGTCCAAATTTCTTCGCATCGTACCAGCGATAGCCTATATTGAGTTTTTCGGAATAGACAGGATCTTTAGAAATGGCACCGGTAGCGCCCCAGGTGGGAGTATCCTCGTCCCGGGCAGGAAACGTAAACGGCAACTTGCCGGACGGATCCACCTTGCCAAACAAGACATTGCCAATCGCTCTGGCTCCTGCTTCGCCTGGATACCAGGCTTCGATGATCGCCGCGACCTTATCTTTCCACGGCATCAGAATCGGATTACCACTCTCGATCACAACGATCGTATGAGGGTTAGCGCTTGCAACAGCATCTACCAGTGCGTTCTGGTTCGAAGGATTCTGCAGACTGAGAGTCCTCAAATCCCCGAAATCTTCCCCAGCGGGCTGCGCGACGACGACAATCGCAATGTCTGACCGACGTGCCAGCGCGACTGCGTCGGCGATTTCGCCCGGGCTATATGCGCGGAAGGGGGCTTGCTCGTCCTGGACCCCAGAAAATTCGACTTCGCTGGCTGGCGATAATTCGCGAATGGCTTTTGTCAGGGGAACAGGAACCTTCAGCCACGGATTGCGCCACCATCCGCAGCCATTATGGTCGACGAATTCCAGACCTTCACACCCAGTGAACGTGCCGGTCACCGGGTGCATCGTATCTGCAGAACCGCCACCAGACATCACAGCTACGTCCGCGTGGGCGCCGATGACCGCAATACGCTTTAGCCTTGAGGCTGATAGCGGAAGCTGCCGGCGATCGTTCTTGAGCAGTACGATGGATTGCTCCTCTACGGATTGTGCAAAGGTCCGCGCCGCATCGAAATCAATCTTTTCCCCACCGTGGGGAGGATTATCCATAACGCCGGAAGCAATCATTGAATAGAGTTTGCGACGCACCATATCGTCGACCCGTTCTTGGGTGATGTCATGGTTGGTCAACGCAAATAGGACTGGGACACGCCCGAAGTAAGAAGGACCCGCATCGCTTCCTTCTTCTTCATCAAGGCCAGCGCTGATCGCCTTTGCCGTCGTGTGAGTCGCTCCCCAGTCCGACTGCACTTGGCCCGGAAAGTGCCATTGCGTCTTCAGAATGTCGGTAAGAAGCACTGAATTCTCGCAGGCATAATCGCCATTCAGCCGGTTGTAGCTGCACATAACGCTTGCCGGATGGCCCTGTTCAATGGCGATTTCAAAAGGCAGTAAATAAAGCTCTCGCAGGGTGCGGTCATCGATGCGGCTGTCTCCACCCATGCGGTTAGTCTCCTGTTCATTTCCCGCAAAGTGTTTGATCGACGCCATCACCTTCTGGCTCTGAGTCCCTTTCGTCCGCTCCGCTAACAGCTCCCCCGCGAGGAGTGGATCTTCGCCTAAGTACTCGAATGCTCTACCTCCCCTGGGCTCTCTTGTGAGATTTGCACCTCCGCCAAGACCCATTGCGAATCCTTGGGCGCGCAACTGGATCGCTATTTCACTCCCGTAGTCATAAGATAACTGCCTGTCCCAACTGGCAGCAAGAGCAATAGTCGCAGGGAAAGTAGAGCTCGGCTGGGTTGTGCTCCCTGAACCGGTGCTCGAATCGGACATATTGATGTCGGGAATATGGAGTCTCGTTACACCCTCGATATACCCGCCTCCACCACCTGGTGAGGCATTGGAGGGATACTTCGAGAGAATCAACTGAAGCTTCTCGTCGAGAGTCAGCTTCTTTAGTAGTTCATCTGCGCGCCGCCAGACAGGGTCGTTTGGGGTTCCACTCTCTTGGGCCTTCGCGGGATGGAAAACCGAAAAAATGGTAACCAAAAGCACTACGATCCATCCGCGATTCGATTGCATATCGTTCCTTCGCATTCTCCGTAGAGTAGGGTTTCGGATCTTCGACCGCAACTATCATCGCTATGTCAGGAAGCCGAAGAGGATCTAATCCAATGCTTCTAGCGAGCTCTTCCTGTCGGCATCGTTCTCCGGCGTGATTGCCAATTATCACAATACTTGCCTCTTCATTTCTGGATAAGTACCATCGTGTATTGAGCAGACCGATGTCGTGCAAACCCATGTTGCGACAATCACTTAAGTCTGGACTCAGTGCCTGTATGGAGGGCTGTATGCTACAGAGCAACAGCCCAGTCTTAACCGGCGTCGTCGGAGGCTTCTCTTGTAGCTGGCATTTTTTAGCCTTACAGTATCGGTCGCCACCACCTTCGGGGCAAGCTTCGCCATTGATAAGTTCGCGTTTCGATCACCGCTTCCATGTTCATCTCAGTCTCGC
>Ga0302324_100008152_pt1 | contig 22138 bp, 19 predicted proteins | sample Palsa_T0_1_FD_201949 | JGI IMG/M metagenome (GOLD analysis project Ga0302324, IMG submission 201949) | Peat permafrost microbial communities from Stordalen Mire near Abisko, Sweden - Palsa_T0_1 | ecosystem: Environmental > Terrestrial > Soil > Palsa > Peat permafrost | place: Sweden: Abisko...
AACGACGGAAAGGTTACTGAGATTACGGGCAGCAAAATAAGCCTCGTCGAAATCATCCCGGATGGTCTCGGCGGCTATATCGAGCGACCGGCCTCATTGGCATTGCAAGATTGATGGGGCCACAGGGAGAGCAACGCATGACCAGATTTAAGATACGGATGGCGATGATCGGAGCGATGGTGCTCGCATTGTCGGCATTCACCCTCAAGACCCACGCCCAGGGCGCCGACGCGCTCAAGCTCGAGTCCATCGACGTGCAGACGCTGTCGAGTAATCAGGTACAGCTCAAGCTGCATCTGAGCGGACCGGCTCCCGAGCCGCTGCCGTTCACCATCGACAAGCCGGCGCGCATCGCGTTCGATCTGCCGAACACGCTGCTTGCGCTGCCCTCGCGCCGCATCGACGTGCGTTCGGGCGGTGTCGATTCGGTGCTGGCCGCCGAAGCGAACGGCCGTTCGCGCCTCGTGATCAACGTCGACCAACTCCTGCCCTACACCACCAAGGTCGATGGCAACACCATCGTCGTCACCTTGGGGCGCCAGCCGGGCGATGCCCTGGCGAGCGCGGTGACCCGCGGCAGCAGTGTGTCGTCCTCGGGACCGGTGGAGCGTTCGATCAAGACCATCGATTTCCGCCGCGGCTCTGATGGCACCGGCCGCGTCATCGTGCAGCTCTCGGATCCGCGCACCCCCGTCAATGTGCGCCAGGAAGGCAATCAGGTCGTCGTCGATTTCGCAGGCACCTTGATGCCCAAGAACCTCATGCGCCGCTACGACGTCATGGATTTCGCGACGCCGGTGCAGACCGTCGATGCGATCCGCGTGGAGGGCAGCTCGCGCCTCGTGATCAGTTCGCAAGGCGACTTCGAGCAATTGGCCTACCAGTCGGACAATCAGTACACCATCGAGATCAAGCCCTCCTTGAAGCACAACGCCGCCGAGGAGAAGAAGGAGTACACCGGCGAGCGGCTGACGCTCAACTTCCAGGACATCGACGTGCGCTCGGTGCTGCAGCTGCTTGCGGATACCAGCGGCCAGAACATCGTGGTGAGCGACTCGGTGACCGGAAACCTGACGCTGCGTCTGCAGAACGTCCCCTGGGATCAAGCCCTCGACATCGTGCTGCGCACCAAAGGTCTCGACAAGCGCCGCCAGGACAACGTCATCATCATCGGACCCACCGAGGAGCTCGCGACACGCGAAAAGGCGGAGCTCGAGGCGCACAAGGAAGTCCAGGAGCTCTCGCCCATCCGCTCCGAGTTCATGCAGGCCAATTACGCCAAAGTGGCTGACCTCGCGAAAATGATCCGCCCCACTACCGGCGCTGCGGCGGGCGCCGGGCGCAATTCCATGATGTCGAATCGCGGAAGCCTGTCGATCGATGAGCGCACCAACACGCTGTTGGTGCAGGACACCGCCGAGAATCTCGCGGAAATCCGCCGGCTCGTGCAGGCGCTCGACGTGCCGGTGCGGCAGGTCCTCATCGAGGCGCGCATCGTGGTGGTCAGCGACACCTTCGAGCGCGATCTGGGCGCGCAGTTCGGCGTGACCTCGGCGCAGCAGAACGGCAGCAACGGGCTGCTCGCGGTCACGGGGTCGGGCACGGGTGCGGACACCATGATCCAGTCCGCCCTGACCAATTTGAGCTCCGGCTTGCCGGTGGCGCCGGTGGCGACCCCCGCGCTCGCCAATCGCTACATGGTGAACACGCCGGCGGCGAATACCAACGGCAGCATCGGCGTGTCGCTCCTCGGCGGCAGCTACCTGGTCGATCTCGCGCTGTCGGCGGCCGAGAACGAGGGCAAGAGCGAGACCATCTCCTCGCCCCGCGTGATCACGGCGAACCAGAAACAGGCGACCATCATGCAAGGTGTCGAGATCCCCTATCAGGAATCGGCCTCGAGCGGCGCGACCACGACGCAGTTCAAGAACGCGGTGCTCTCGCTCAAGGTGACGCCGCTGATCACCCCGGACAACCGCGTCATCCTGGATCTCGACGTGAGCGACGACACCGTCGGCCAGCAGGTCACCAGCGCGACCGGCGGCAGCGTGCCCTCGATCGACACGCGTCAGATTCAAACCCAGGTTCTGGTCGGCGACGGCCAGACCGTGGTGCTCGGCGGCATTCTGGAGACGACCAAGTCCTACTCCGCCCAGAAAGTGCCCTGGCTCGGGGACATCCCGATCCTCGGGAACCTCTTCAAGAGCACCACCAACATCAACGACAAGACCGAACTCTTGATCTTCATCACGCCGAAGATCCTGCGCGAAGGGTCAAATCTCTACTAACGCCGATATGGATCGAGCGAGGAACTATAGACATGCGTAGATTACTGATCACGGCGGCCGCGGCACTGACGCTGCTCGCGGGTTGCGGCGGCGCCGACCTGGGCACGGAAAGCGGCGGCAGCAGCAGCACGGGCACAGGCACGGGCACAGGGACAGGGACCGGCACAGGAACGGGCACGAGCACGACCTATTCGATGGGCAACGGCAGCGGCTCGAGCTTCCAGTCGGGTATGATCGGTCTGTCGTCGGCCAATGTCGCCGCCGGTGGCACGACGAGCCTTACGATTACTGTCGTCGGCTCGGACGGTGTCCTGTACACCGCAGCCCCCGTCGTGGTGTCTTACAGCTCCACCTGCCTCAGCAACGGTCTTGCCCTGCTTGCGCCCTCGGGAACCAGCACGGCCGGAACCACGGCGGATACGGTCACGAGCTCGACCGGAACAATCGACGCGACCTACACGGCGCAAGGCTGCAACGGTCAGGATGTGATCACCGCGAGCGCCGCGGTTGGCAGCGCGACCCTGACCGCGACGGGCACCGTCACTGTAGCGGCAGCGGCCATCGGCTCGATCCAATTTGATAGCGCGACTCCCACATCGATCGGTCTCAAGGGCACCGGCTTGAACGAGACCTCGACGGTCGTATTCAAAGTCGTCGATTCCACCGGCGGACCGCGGCCGGGCGTCACGGTGAACTTCGCTCTTAACACGACCGTTGGCGGTCTGAGCCTCTCGCCCGCGAGTGCCGTTTCGGCAGCCGACGGGACGGCGCAAACTGTCGTGAGCTCGGGGACCGCGCATACGGTGGTCCGGGTGACCGCTACGATCACATCTCCTGCGACGTTCAGCACCCAATCGAGCAACCTAACCGTTACCACGGGCCTGCCGGCGTCCGGCGGCTTCTCCATTGCGGTCGGCGCACCGAGTTACGGGACCCTGGCCTGTCCGAACGTGGAAGGTGCAAACATCGACTTCTTTACCGTCCCCGTGACCGTGCAGCTCTTGGATCGGTACAACAACCCAGTCCCAGATAAAACGGCTGTCACATTCACGACGGACGGCGGAGCTGTCACCGGCAGCTGCCAGACGGGTGTCGCCACAGCCAACGTGACGCCGGTGCCCAACCCTGGCAGCGGTCAATGCTCGGTGGATTGGACGAGTTCCAGTCCCTTCCCCACCACGAGCAGCACGCCGCCGGCCTTTAGAAACGGACGCGCGCAAATCCTGGCCACGGCCATCGGCGAGGAATCCTTCGATGACGCGGGCAGCACCGGCTACTATCAGGCCGGCGATTCTTACTCGAATCTGGGCGAGCCTTATCTAGACGCCAACGAGAGTGGCGCGTACGTACACGGCGACCCCTTCGACAATTACTACAACACCGGCGCGTATGTGACTCCGAGCGGGAGTTTCATTGGCATTACGTGCACGACCTCCGCGTGCAACGAGGCCACCCTCGGGATCGGCGTCGAGCACTTGATCATCATGTCGACGTCGCTCGGGGATGGCTTCATGTCGATCACTGCGGGAAACACATACTCGAATATCTTCGGCGTGAGTGTCGCGGCAAGCGCATCGGGAGGATTCAATTTCCTCCTCACGGACCAGAACGGCAATGCCATGGCAGCCGGTACGACGGTGACCGCGACCTGGTCGGGCGGCAGCGTAACTCTCAATGGAGGAAGCAGTTATACCGTCCCATGTGACGCAAGCGGCGGCCCCGGAGCCTTAAGCCCCTACACCATCCCAGCGGGTGTGATCACGGGAGGACGAACGACTTCGGGCGGCGACGTCATCGGTGTCGGCCTGACCGCCGTGACGGCCACCGGCACAAGCGTCCTCACTATCTCGGCGGTAGCGCCTCAATCGGGATCGAAAACTTCGTTCGGAATTCCTGTCAACGTAACGCCGTAGTCGAGCATCTGACCGGATCCGGCGTTCCCGCCGGCTTGACTCGCACGGCCGCCCTCGGGCGGCCGTGTTCTTTCCGGGCGCCGCGGTTTCGGTATCCTTGCCTGCCATGCTCTCGCAGCCCAATGTCTTCCTCATCGGCCCCATGGGCTCCGGCAAGTCCGCCGTGGGGCGCCATCTGGCGCGGGTCCTGCGATTCCACTTTCATGACAGCGACGCCGACATCGAGGCGCGCACCGGCGTCGACATCGCGTTCATTTTCGAGAAAGAGGGCGAGGCGGGCTTCCGGTTGCGCGAAAGGGAGTCCATCGAGCGCCTCACGCGTCTGACGGGCGTGGTGGTCGCGACCGGCGGCGGCGCCGTGATCGATGCCGATAATAGGCGCATGCTGGCCGAACGCGGCGCGGTGGTCTACCTCGAGACCTCGGTCGGCCAGCAGATCGAGCGCACGCGTCACGGCCGCCACCGGCCGCTGCTAAACGACACCGACCCGGAGGAGAAGCTGGCCGAGCTGATGAGTCGCCGCGCGCGGCTGTACGCGGAAATCGCCGATATCACGGTCGCGACGGACGGGAGGCGTGTCCAAGCAGTGGCCGAGGAGATCCATCGCCAGCTTCAGCGGGCGCGGGGAGCGCAAGCTTCGTATAATCCTTGAAGTGCAAACCCTCAAGGTAGACGTCGGCCACTCCCCCTATCTCATCACGATCGGCGCGGGACTGCTCGGCAACCCCGCGCTGGTCGAGTCGCAGATCCCCGGCAAGGATCTCATGATCGTGACCGACACCACCGTGGCGCGCCTGTACCTGCCGGTGCTGCGGACGGCTCTCGGCGACCGGCGCAGCATCCAGGAGTGCATCCTGGCGGAGGGAGAGCAGCAGAAAACCCTGCAGACGGTGAGCTGGATTTTCGATGCGCTGGTCAGACAGCGGTTCAACCGCGATGCCGTGGTGCTCGCCTTCGGCGGCGGGGTCGTCGGGGATATCGCGGGCTTCGGCGCGGCCTGCTACCAGCGCGGCGTGCGCTACGTGCAGATCCCGACCACGCTGCTGGCGCAGGTGGATTCCTCGGTGGGCGGCAAGACCGGCGTCAACCACAGTGGCGGCAAGAACCTCATCGGCGCGTTCCACCAGCCCATCGCCGTGATCGCCGATACCGATACCCTCGACACGCTGCCCGATCGCGAGGTCTCCGCCGGGATCGCCGAGGTCATCAAGTACGGCTGTATCTGGGATCTCGAATTGCTCGGCTGGCTGGACAACAACATGTCGCAACTGCGCGCGCGCGAACCCGAGGCGCTCACCCATGCCATCTACCGCTCTTGCTCCATCAAGGCCGACGTGGTCGCTCAGGACGAGCGCGAAGAGGGGCTGCGCGCGGTCCTGAATTTCGGGCACACCTTCGGGCATGCCATCGAGGCCGCGACGGGCTACGAGGTGTACTTGCACGGCGAGGCGGTCGGGCTCGGCATGCTCGTGGCGGCGGATCTGTCGCGCCGGTTGGGGATGATCGACACGCCCGCCCGCAATCTGATTCACACGCTGGTGCGCCGCGCGGGACTCCCCGTCGACTCGCCCCGGATCGGCGTCGCGCGCGCGCTCGATCTCATGAAAATGGACAAGAAAGTACTCGCGGGAGCCGTGCGCCTGGTGCTGCTCGAGCGGCTGGGCAACGCCACCGTGCTCTCGAAGTACGACAAGAGCGCGCTCGATGCGACGTTGCAGGAGCATTTTGCATGAGCGCCCTGGCTGCGTACGCAGCGCAGGAAAGCGAATCGCGGGGCCGGCGCCACCCCGAGACTGCTCCGGCCTATCGCTCGGAATATCAGCGCGACCGCGACCGTATCGTGCACTCCACCGCTTTTCGGAGGCTGGTCTACAAAACTCAGGTGTTCGTCAACCACGAAGGCGATTTGTATCGCACGCGCCTCACGCATTCTCTGGAAGTCGCGCAGATCGCGCGGGCCATCGCCGGCGCGCTCGAGTTGAACGAGGTGCTGTCCGAGGCGATCTGCCTCGCGCACGATCTCGGCCACACGCCCTTCGGGCATGCAGGCCAGGACGCGCTCAACGAGTGCATGCGCGATTTCGGCGGCTTCGAGCACAACTTGCAGTCGCTCCGGGTCGTCGATGAGCTCGAGGAGCAATACGCGGAATTTGAGGGCCTCAACCTCACGTTCGAGTGCCGCGAGGGAATCTTGAAACATTGTTCGGCCGCGAATGCGAGGCAGCTCGGGGAGCTGGGCGAGCGGTTTCTGCAGCGCACGCAACCGGGACTCGAGGCGCAGCTCGCCAATTTCGCGGACGAGATCGCCTACAACAACCACGACGTCGACGATGGCATTCGCGCCGGCCTCGTCACGGTGGAGGAGCTCGCGCAGATTCCGTTGTTCGCCCGGTACCACGAGCTGGTGCGCCGCCAGTACGCCGCCCTCGCCGGGCGCCGGCTGGTCAACGAGATCCTGCGGCGCATGATCAATCACCTGGTCAGCGATCTCATCGAAACCTCCGCGGCGCGCTTGCGTGCCGCGGGCGTGACCTCGGCCGCAGAGGTGCGATCGCTGGCGGCGCCCTTGATAGGGTTCGGCGAGGAAACGCAGGAGCTCAACCAGTCGCTCAAGAGCTTTCTGCGCGACCGCGTCTACAAGCACTACAAGGTCCGGCGCATGACCTCCAAGGCCGGCCGGGTGGTGACCGCGCTGTTCGAGGCGTTCCTGGACGACCCGGGGCTGATGCCCGAGGAGCACGCGGCGAATGCCGTACGGCTCGGCGCCGGGCACGGCCAATCCGGCCGCGCACGCGCGGTGGCCGATTACATCGCGGGCATGACGGACCGCTACGCCATCCTCGAGCACCGCCGACTCTTCGATGCGAGCGAAAGAACATGAGGCGGGATTCCGCGAAGCCGGGAAGATGCATATGACAGCGACACTCAAGAACGATCTGCTGCTGCGCGCGTTGCTGCGCGAGCCGACGCCGCGCCGGCCGATCTGGCTCATGCGCCAGGCGGGTCGCTACTTGCCCGAATATCGGGCGACCCGGGCACGCGCCGGCAGCTTTCTCGCGCTGTGCACGAATCCACAGCTCGCGTGCGAGGTGACGCTGCAGCCCGTGGACCGCTATCCGCTCGACGGCGCGATCCTGTTCTCCGACATACTCACCATTCCGCATGCGATGAACCTCGGACTGAGTTTCGAGACCGGGGCGGGCGGTCCCAAGTTCGAGCGGCCCGTGCGCTCGGCCGCCGACGTGGCCAAGCTCGGCGCGCCGGACCCGCACGTCGAGCTCAAGTACGTGATCGACGCGGTGGCGCTCGTACGCCGCGAGCTCCGGGGGCGCATTCCGCTGATCGGCTTCGCGGGCAGTCCCTGGACGGTTGCGACCTACATGGTGGAGGGCGGCGGCAGCAAGGATTTTCAGCACATCAAGCGCATGATGTACGAGCGTCCCGCGACACTGCACCGGCTGCTCGAGGTGCTCGCGAGCGCGACCATTTTATATCTGAACGCACAGATCGCGGCAGGCGCGCAGGCGGTGATGCTGTTCGACACCTGGGGCGGCGTGCTCACGCCCGCGCAATATCGGGAGTTCTCCCTGGCCTACATGGCGCGAATCGTCGCCTCGCTCACCCGCGAAGCCGAGGGGCGGCGCGTGCCGAGCATCGTGTTCACCAAGGGCGGCGGTGCATGGCTCGGGCAGATCGCCGAGATCGGCTGCGACGCAGTGGGCGTCGACTGGACCACCGACTTGAGCGATGCGCGGCGCGCCGTGCAAGAGCGCGTCGCCTTGCAGGGCAATCTCGATCCCTCCGCGCTGTTTGCGCCCGCGGACACGCTCCGCGCGGCGGCTCGGGGCGTGCTCGAGAGCTTCGGCAAAGGGCCGGGCCACGTGTTCAATTTGGGTCACGGCATCACGCCCGGCGTCGACCCGGAGCAGGTGGGCATCCTCGTCGAGACGGTGCGCGATTACCCGGTCGAAGCGCCCGGGGTCTGAGCCCCGGCGGCCTTCGCCCCGCCGAGCTCATCGCGCAGCGCGCGCCGCAGGATCTTGCCCACATTGGTCTTCGGCAGCTCGCTGCGGAAGTACACGTGCTTGGGCACTTTGTATCCCGTGAGGTTGGCGCGGCAGTATTCGATCAAGGCCTCGGCGGTGAGGCTCGGATCTTTCTTGACCACGAACAGGGCCACCGACTCGCCGGAGCTCTCCTCGAGCTGCGCCACCGCCGCGACCTCGAGCACGCCGGGGTGCTCGGCCACGACGGCCTCGATCTCGTTGGGATAGACGTTGAATCCGGACACCAAGATCATGTCCTTCTTTCGGTCCTCGATGAACACGAAGCCCTGCTCATCCATGCGCCCGATGTCTCCCGTGCGCAGCCAGTCGCCGAACATGATCTGCTCCGTCTCTTCCGGACGATTCCAGTAGTCGCGCATCAGCTGCGGGCCGAACACGCAAATCTCGCCCACCTCGTTGGTGCCCATCTCCACGCCGTCGTCGTTGCGGATGGAGATATCGGTCGAAGGGATCGGCAGCCCGATCGATCCGTTGAAGTCCAGGCCCATCGGGTTGATGCACGCGGCAGGCGAGGTCTCGGTCAATCCCCAGGCCTGTGTGAGCACGTTGCTCGTGACTTTTTTCCAGCGCTCGGCCACCACCGCTTGTACCGCCATGCCTCCGCCGAGCGTGATCTTGAGCGCCGAGAAGTCGAGCGACTCGAAGCCCGGGGTGTGGAGCAATGCGTTGAACAACGTGTTCACACCGCTGATGTAATAGAACTTGTGCTTGCGGAGCTCCTTGACGAAGCCCGCGAAATCGCGCGGATTGGTGATGAGCACGTTCTTCGCGCCGAGCCTCGCGAACAAAAGGCAGTTCGCCGTGAGCGAGAAGATGTGATAGAGCGGCAGCGCGGTGATGATGACTCGTTGCGGCCCCGGCTGGAGCGCGGGCCGGATCCAGGCGCTCGCCTGCAACACGTTCGCCACCATGTTGCGGTGAGTGAGCACGGCTGCCTTGGCGACCCCGGTCGTGCCACCCGTGTACTGCAGAAAGGCGATGTCCTGCGGGCCGACCTCTGCGCGCGTGAGCTTCAATCCCAGTCCTCCGCCGAGCGCGCTCTTCAGCGTGATCGCTCCGGGCATGCTCCACGGGGGCACCTGCTTGCGCAGCCGCAGCACCAGGTTCACCAGCGCTCCGCGCGGAAATCCCAGCAGATCGCCGATGCGTGTCACGAGGACCTGCTTGAGCTCCGTATGCGGCAACACCTGCTGGAGGACGTGCGCGAAATTCTCGACGATGACGATGGCTTTGGCACCCGAGTCCTTGAGCTGATGCTCGAGCTCGCGGGCGGTGTACAGCGGATTGACGTTCACCACCACCATGCCCGCGCGCAGGGTACCGAACAGCGCGACCGGATACTGCATCACGTTCGGCATCATCAGCGCCACGCGGTCGCCCGGCTGAAGGCCCGACTTCTTCTGCAACCACGCGGCGAACGCGCGGCTCAAGGCATCGAGCTGGGCATAGCTGAGGACCGAACCGAAATTCTGGTAGGCGGGGAGGTTCCCATACGCCGCGCAGGCCTCCTCGAACATCGCGTTCAACGAGGCGTACTGCTCGGGGTCGATGTCGGTTGGCACACCGGGCGGGTAATGGTTCAGCCAAACGCGTTGCACTGGGGTGCGGCTCCTGATTTTTTGTTTCGCGTGTATAGCACCGGATGAAGACCGCAGCAACGTCGCGGCGCGACGGAGTATGCTTGCGGGACTGAAGCGTTTGCGCCTGGTCGGCGCTTGCGGGAGTCCTTGGGATTGGAGACGGAATGACAGGCTGGCGTTCGCTGGTAATCGGAATTTCCTTCGCGGCCGCGGGCTGCGTGCACGGCTACGGAGCGTGCCTGTGGACCCAGCCGGTCAAGCAGACGCTGGCGGGACGCGTGCATTTTCGCTCCTATCCGACCTCGGACGGCGTGGATAACGTGCCCGTGCTTGCGCTCGATCATGAGATTTACGTTTACTCCCCGGCGCAGAGCTTCATGTGTCAGTCCACCGATCAGCTGCAGCTCGTCGGCGTTTCCGAATTCCCGGAAAACGTCGTGGAAGGTTCCCACGTGTCTGTGCAGGGAAGGCTATACGCGGGTACATCCTCGCACGACCACACCAACTTTCTCATGAACGTGATCACATTGCTGCCGGACAACGCCGGTCCTCGCGCCGGCGCCGGCCAGCAGTAATCCCCGGGTCCGGGCAGGCCGCGACCTCACCACGGCGGGGTCGATCACTGGCTGCAGTGACACGCGCCCGCTACCCTACTGTTTGAGCAAGGGCGCGAGCGTCGGCCAAACGGTCGCAAGCAGCAGCGGCTGCGCCGCTTCCACCGGATGCACGCCGTCGGCCTGCATGAGATCGGGGTGCAGGGCGACGTCGCTCAACAGGAACGGCACGAGCGGGACGTGCTTGTCGCGGGCGAGATCGGCGTAGACCGCGCTGAACTGTTCCGTGTACTGCGGACCGTAATTGGGCGGTATGCGCATTCCGAGCAGCAGCACCTTCGCGCCGGCGTTCTTCGCCAGATCAATCATGCGTGCCAGATTCGCGCGCATCTGCTCGATCGGCAGCGCCCGCAGGCCGTCATTGCCGCCGAGCTCGAGTAGGACGACCGCGGGATGGTGCAGGCCGAGCGCGCGGGGCAGGCGTGCCAGGCCGCCGGCCGTGGTCTCGCCGCTGACGCTGGCGTTGACGACCTCATCACCGTAACCTTCGCTCTTCAGCTTTGCCTGCAGCAACGCGACCCAGCCGCGATCGACGCGCGCCAGGCCGTAGCCGGCGCTGATGCTGTCACCGAATACGAGGAGCGCCGGCGTTTCTGCATATGCCGGAAGCGCTGCCACCCACAGGATCAGAAGGACGAATATCCGGTTCACGGACTCTCCACGATGCAAAACCAAACCGCACTCGAGGCCAGGCACCTCACCAAGACCGTTCCGAGCCCCGAGGGCCCCCTCACCATTGTCTCCGATGTGAGCCTCACTGTGCGATCGGGCGAGACCCTCGCGGTGGTAGGGGCGTCCGGGGCCGGCAAATCGACGCTGCTCGCGTTGCTGGCAGGACTCGACTCGCCGACCTCCGGGGAAGTGCTGATCGCCGGGGTGGAGCTGACGCGGCTCGACGAGGACGGCCGTGCACGTCTGCGCGGGCAGCACGTCGGCTTCGTGTTCCAGTCCTTTCACCTGATTCCCGCCCTCACGGCGCTCGAGAACGTCATGTTGCCGCTCGAGCTGCGAGCGCGCCGCGACGCGCGCGCCGCGGCCGCCGCTGCGCTTGCGCAGGTCGGGCTCGCCGCGCGGGCCGCGCATTATCCCAAGCAGCTGTCGGGCGGCGAGCAGCAACGGGTCGCGATCGCCCGCGCGTTCGTCACGCAGCCGGCCGTACTGTTCGCGGACGAGCCGACCGGCAATCTCGACACGCATACCGGCCAGCGGATCACGGACCTGTTGTTCGAGCTCAATCGCAGCATCGGCAGCACCCTCGTGCTGGTGACGCACGATCGCAGCCTCGCGCAACGCTGCGCGCGCGTGCTCGAGCTCGACGCCGGGCGCGAGGTAGGCTCTGCAGCCATCCGGCCCCCGGCGGCCAGTCCCGCGGGGGCCGGCTGATGCAAGTCCTGCGCTTCGCGCTGCGCAATCTCTGGCGGGATCTCAAATCCGGCGAGCTGTCGGTGCTGCTGCTTGCGCTGTGCGTTGCCGTGCTGTCGCTCACCGCGGTGGGCTTCTTCACCAACCGCATCTCGCAAGGCGTCAGGGCACAGGCGGCGGAAGTGCTCGCCGCCGATTTGCGGCTCGAATCGCCCACGCCCATCCCCGAGAGCTATTTCGCGAAGGCTCGCGCGTTGGAGCTGGCGAGCGCGCAGATCCTGGAGTTCCCGACGGCGATATTCAACGGCGACGTGAGCCAGCTCGCGGCGCTCAATGCGGTGACGGCCCACTACCCGCTGCGCGGGCAAGTGCGCATCGCAGACACCCCGTTCGGTGCCGCGCGCACCACCGGGTCGATACCGGGAAGCGGCGAGGCCTGGGTCGACGCGCGCATCATGGCGCAGCTCGACCTCCACATCGGCGGATCGATCCGCATCGGCGCGGCGACGTTCAAGGTGACGCAGGTGCTCGATTATCGGCCCGATCAAGGCACCGGTTTCGTGAATCTCGCCCCGGCGGTGCTGTTGAACTACGCCGACGTCGCGGCGACCCAGCTGATTCAGCCCGGCAGCCGCGTCACCTACGCCGCGCTGTTCGCCGGCGCGCCCGACCGGGTCGCCGAGTTGCACGACTATCTGCTCGCGAACAAGGGGGCGGGCGAACGGCTGCGCGAAGTGGACGAATCCAGCCGGCAGCTGAATTCCGCGATCGAACGGGCGAGCCGCTTCCTCAATCTCGCGAGCCTCGCGTCGGTGCTGCTTGCCGCGGTGGCCGTGGCCATGGGCGCGCGCCGCTATGCGTCGCGGCACATCGATGCGGTCGCGCTCATGAAGTGCATGGGCGCCTCGCAGCGCTTCGTGCTCGCGATTTCCGTCATCGAGCTCACGATCCTCGCGCTCGTCGCCGTGGCTGTCGGCGCGCTCTTGGGCTACGGCGCGCAATGGGGGCTCGCGTGGCTGCTGCGCGGCCTGATCCGCATGACGCTGCCGCCGGCATCGCTCGCCCCGGTTGCCGTCGCGCTGGTCACCGTGAACGCGATGCTGGTCGGCTTCGCCTTGCCTGCGCTGCTGCAGTTGAAGAACACACCGCCCGCTCGCGTGCTGCGGCGGACCATGACCGCACCGCCGCTGCGCTTCGGCGTGGTGTACGCCCTCGCCGTCGGCGCGCTGTTCGCCATTCTCTGGAGCCTGGTGCGCGACACGGAGCTCGTGGTGGGCGTCCTCGCCGGGGTGGTCGGCATGGGCGCCGTGCTCGCCGCCGCCGGCTACGGGCTCGTGCGGCTCACGGGGCGGCTGCGCGGGGGCGTGGGCGTCGCGTGGCGTTACGGGCTCGCGAACGTGTCGCGTCGCGGCACCGGCAGCGTGCTGCAGATCGTCGCGTTCGGCCTGGGGCTGATGATGCTGCTGTTGCTCGCCGTCGTGCGCGGTGACCTGCTCGCCGACTGGCGGCGGAGCCTGCCGAGCGATGTGCCGAATAATTTCATCGTCAACATCCGTCCGGAGGAGCGCGCGCCGCTCGAGGAATTCTTGCGCACGCACGGCTTCGGCGAGCCGCAGCTGTATCCGATGGTGCGCGCGCGCATGACCGCCATCGACGGAGTGCCCGCCGAGTCGCGCAAGCTCGAAGGCGATCGCGCGCGCGGCTTCGTCGAGCGCGAGCAGAATCTCACCTGGTCCGCGGCGCTTCCGGAGGACAATCAATTGGTCGCCGGTCGTTGGTGGACCGCTGCCGAGTACACGCAGCCGCTGGTCTCGATCTCCTCGGAGTATCAGGAAGCGCTCGGCCTCAAGCTCGGCGACACCTTGACCTTCGACGTCGCCGGCGAGAGCCTCACCGCCCGCGTCGCGAGCATTCGCAAGGTGCGCTGGGACAGCTTCCGGCCGAATTTCTTCCTGGTATTTCCGCCCAAGCTGTTGGATGGTGCGGCCGGGACCTACATGACCAGCATTTACCTGACGGCGCAACAGCGCCCCGCGCTGGTCGGTCTGGTGCGCCAGTTTCCGACGATCTCCGTGTTCGACGTGGATGCCATTCTGAAGCAGATTCGCGAGATCATGGACCGCGCATCGCTTGCCGTGCAGTACGTGTTCCTGTTCACGCTGGCGGCGGGCGTCGTGGTGCTGCTCGCCGCGGTGCAAGCGACGCGCGATGAGCGCCGCTACGAGAGCGCGATGCTGCGGACGCTGGGGGCGAGCCGGGGCACGGTGCTGCGCGGCGTCGCCGCGGAATTCTCGGCGCTCGGATTTCTGTCCGGCACGCTCGCGGCGTGCGGCGCGAGCGTTGTGGGATGGATACTCGCGCGCCGCCTGTTCTCGCTCGAGCTAGGCTTCGATCCGTGGCTATGGGTGATCGGGCTCGTGTGCGGCACGGTGCTCGTAGGGGTGAGCGGCACGCTCGCGACGCGACGCGTGGTCAATACGCCTCCCATCGTCACATTGCGTGACCAGGCTCAAGCGTAGCGCGCGCACAGCCTGCCGCGCGGGCGACCGGCGCGGTCAGCGTACTTCGAGAGTCAACCAGCCGTCGGGAATGGGATCGCCGCGGGGCGGGAGCGCTTCGATGCGCACCGTGTACACGCCCGCGGAAAGCCCCGTGGTGTTGAAGGTCATGCGCAAGTCGTTGTTCGAGTCCTTGAGCACGTTGTTCAGGATCAAAGCCCTGCCCTGATCCTGCTTGTCGACGACGATGCGAAACATATTGAGCTTCTGCGTATAGGCCATGTCGAGATGCAGATCGATGAGCTGCGGCGCGACGCTGCTCACCAGGATGCGCGCGGCGCCCTGGCCCGGTGCGTGATCCGGCGAGATGTGCTGCTCGGTTTGCACCGCCGGCTGCACCAGGGTGCCCTGCTTTGCGCGCAGCTTCGCGTCCTCGAGCTCGCTGCGCAGCAGGGCGAGTTTCCCCACGAGAGTCCAAGCCGCCACGAGGCAGAGAAGCGTGACGACGGCCAAGCCGATCAGCACGTAGGGCGATTTCCACCAGGGCTGCTGCGGCTCGCCGAGGTCGACGGCCTGGCCGCTTGCCTCCAGGAGCTTGAGGCTCGCCTGCGCCCGTTCCGATAGCTTGAGCTGGTCGAGATACTCGGGGTGCGCGCGGCACCAGTTCTCGAGGTCCAGGGCGCCTTTGAGCGGTAGCTTGTTCTCGAGATAGCGCGCGATGAGGTTGTGCTCTTCGATGAATTTCGCATCGAAGCGCGGCGGGGCGGCCACGGCTTTCGCTTGACCTGCGGGAACAGTTCGGGCGTTCATGACCGGCAATCCTTTGGAGTCTCATATTGCCGCGGGCAGCGCCGGCGATATGTGAAATATTCGGCAAAAAGCGCGCCGGCCACGGGAAGTACATCGCATTTGGGGAAATCTGCTAGGCGAGCGATGCCGCCGAGCCGGGGGTCGGCTCTTCCGGTCCGTCGAGATCGGCCATCACTGCTTCGCGCTGCGCCGAGTCGAGCCGGCGCCAGTCGATCTTCGCCGTGTCGACCGCGCGCAACTGGACATCGTCGATGCATTGCTCGGGGACCGACTTCGGCGCGCAGCGTGCGGAAAGCCCGCGGGTGGTGCCGGAGCGGATCAAGTCCACGATCGCGTCGATGATGCGTGGGCTGCTCGCGAGATTGCCGTGCGACTCCTCTACGTAGAAGGTCTCGAGCCCCGGTACCTGGGCCATCGCGAGCGGCACGGTTCCATCGCCGTGCGGAGTCGAGCCGTACTGGAAGCCGGCCGGCGTGCGGCGCACGCTGACCACGGTCTGGCGGTTGACGCCCACGATCTGCACCATGCGTGCATCAGGCTCGGCCATGCCGGCGCGAACTTCAGCGACACCCGCGAGCAACTCCGGCCTCGGCCTCACCCCATCGCTCGGCCATGACGAGGGATCCAACAGATCCACGGCCGAGCTCGAATCCCGGCGCGGCGGCAGCATGTGATAGAGCCCGGGGAAACCCGAAAACACCTCGGTGGCGAGATAGTCCGGCGAATGCGCCAGGTCGAGGCGCGAGAGCTTCTGCACGAACGGGTAAGTACCGCGCAGCGCGAGCACGGGCGCCAGCGAACCGCCGTTCGGTGCTCCCAGCATGATGAGCCGGCGCACCAAGCGCTTCGGCAGGCGTTTGATCGCGATGCGCGCGGCGAGGGCGCCCATGCTGTGGGCGATGAGCACGGCAGGCTTCCCGGCGGCTGCGATGGTGGCCGCCAACGCGGCGCCGATCTGGTCGATGCCCAGCCGCCAGTCGTACGCAAAGAAACGCGCGTCCAATCCCTCGATCGCGAGCCGCAGCTTCAGGCGCGCATAGGACGACAGCAGCACGCCCCGCGGCCGAATCGTGCGTCGCGACGGCAAGGCCAAATCGATGAGTCGTCCGCCGGCGATCGACGCAGGGTCGATCCACAGCATTCGTCCGCGGCCGCGCGGGTTCTTGCCGGCGGACATATCGCACAGCCGCGATCCCATCATGCCGGGAATCACCAGCACGCGCGGTCCGCCGGAGGTCTTGACCCGGCGGGCGGCGCGGGCAAGAACCGAGAGCTCCCCGTAGGCCGCGGTGCCGAAGAATTCGCGCAAGCTCTCGCCGTGGCTCTGCCGGGCCAGAGCCTCGAACACGGCGGAGTTGGCAGCGTGAAATGCCCAGTCCGCCCCGTCGCCGGACTGGGCGCGCTTGCGGCCCGCGGGCCTTGTCTTCGTGGATCGCACCATAAGTGGCCGATCAACCCTTGGCGGCGATCGCGCCGCCGATGGTCTCGCACACCGCCTCGATGGCGGCGCGGCGCGTGGACGATTTCCGCCACACCGCACCCACGGTACGCGCCGGCGCCGGCTTGCTGAACTGCCGGATGACCAGACCGCGCTGCGATCCGAAGGGCGATTCCACGGCGAGCTCGGGCATCAGCGTAATGCCGAGACCCGCCACGACCATGTGACGCAGCGTCTCGAGGCTGCTGGCGCGAAAATCCTCGGCTTCGCGTACGTCGATGCGGCTGCATACCTCGAGCGCCTGGTCGCGCAGGCAATGGCCGTCCTCCAGCAGCAGCAGAGTCTGACCTTTGAGGTCGGTCGCCTTGATCGTAGCCTTTTGGGCGAGCGGATTATCGCTCGGCAGCGCGACCGTGAACTCCTCGCGATACAGGCGCCGCGACTCCAGGCCCTCCTGATCGACCGGCAGGGCCAGGATCCCGAGATCGATCTCGCCGTCGCGCAGCCGCTTGAGGAGCTCCTCGGTCTGGTGCTCATAGAGCATCAGCCCCAGCTGCGGCAGCGCCTTGCGCAGCTTCTGCATGACGCGGGGCAGCAAATAAGGGCCTATGGTGGGAATGAGAGCGATCTTCAGCTTGCCAGATAAAGGGTCGGTGTTGTTGCGCGCGAGCGCGACGATCTCATCGCCTTCGCTCAGCATGCGCCGCGCCCGGGCCACGATCTCTTTGCCGACCTCCGTCAGCTGGACATTCTTCGGGTGGCGTTCGACCAGCTTCACGCCGAGATACTCCTCGAGCTTCTTCAGCTGCGCGGACAGGGTCGGCTGGCTGACGAACGTGCGCTGCGCCGCGCGCCCGAAATGCCCGGTATCGGCGAGCGCGACCAAGTACTTGAGGTCCTTGAGGTTCATGCGTTAATACCCATCTCGTCCTATAGACGTAGTCTATCAAAGTCATCAGTTTAATCAATTTCACTAATCGGACCGAAGCAGGCATTCTGTCGTCACTGACGATTCACCAAAGGAAAATTCTCATGTCCCTGATCAATACCGAAATCAAGCCGTTCAAGGCCACCGCCTACCACCAGGGCGAGTTCGTGCAGATAACGAACGAGGACCTGAAAGGCAAGTGGTCCGTATTCGTGTTCTATCCCGCCGACTTCACGTTCGTCTGTCCGACCGAGCTCGGCGACCTGGCTGATCATTACGCGGCATTCAAGAAGATGGGCGTGGAGATCTACGGCATCTCGACCGACACCCATTTTACCCACAAGGCCTGGCACGACACCTCGGACACCATCGGCAAGGTGACATATCCCCTGATCGGCGATCCGACGCAGACGCTCGCGCGCAACTTCGGCGTGCTCATCGAGGAAGAGGGGCTCGCCTACCGCGGCACCTTCGTCATCGATCCGTCCGGCAAGATCAAGGTCGTCGAGATCAACGACAACGGCATCGGCCGCGACGCCAAGGAGTTGCTGCGCAAGGTCCAGGCAGCCCAGTACGTCGCCTCTCATCCGGGTGAGGTGTGTCCCGCGAAGTGGACTCCCGGCAGCAAGACGCTGTCGCCATCGCTCGACCTCGTCGGGAAGATCTGACGGTACGCGTCCGCGGTCCATGGCCGCGGACGCACTTTCGCGCGATGAATTTCGTGCGACGCATGCAATAGGCAAATTTCAACCAGGAAACAGATCATGCTCGACGACGGCCTCAAGGCGCAGTTGCAAGGATATTTGGAGCGGCTGCAGCAGCCGATAGAGATTCTCGCCTCGCTCGACGACAGCGACGGGTCGCGGGAGATGCTCGAGCTGCTCGAGGACATCACGGCGCTCTCGCCGCGGGTGACGCTCGAGGTCCTGCGCGATGACGCCGAGATCAAGCCGTCGTTCACGCTGCGCCGGATCGGCGAGGAGTCGCGCGTGCGATTTGCCGGCGTGCCGATGGGTCACGAGTTCACCTCGCTCGTGCTCGCGCTCCTGCAGGTCGGCGGACACCCGCCGAAGGCGGACACGAAGATCCTCGATCAGGTGCAATCGCTCGCCGGCGATCTGCGATTCGAGACGTTCGTGTCGCTGAGCTGCCAGAGCTGCCCGGACGTGGTGCAGGCGCTCAATCTGATGTCGGTGGTTAATCCGCGAATACGCCACACCATGATCGACGGCGCGCTGTTTCAGGCCGAGGTCGAGCGCCGCGGTGTGATGGCGGTTCCGAGCGTGTTTCTGAATGGCGAGCCGTTCGGCCAGGGCCGCATGCTGCTCGCGGAGATCATCGCGAAGCTCGACGCCGATGCGCCGCGCCGCGAGGCCGAAAGTCTCGACGGCCGCGCACCGTACGATGTGCTGGTGGTGGGCGGAGGTCCCGCCGGTGCCGCCGCCGCCGTTTACGCTGCACGCAAGGGTATCCGCACGGGCATCGCGGCCGAGCGAATGGGCGGACAACTGCTCGACACCGTCGGCATCGAGAATTTCATCTCGGTGAAGGAGACCGAGGGCCACAAGCTCGCCGCAGGCCTCGACGGCCACGTCGGTGCTTACGAGGTCGACGTGATGAACTTGCAGCGCGCGGCGGCGATCGTTCCGGGCGAGTTGATCGGCGTCAAGCTCGCGAGCGGGGCCGTGCTCGAGGCGAAGTCGGTGGTGATCGCGACCGGCGCCCGCTGGCGCGAGGTCAACGTGCCCGGCGAGCGCGAATATCGCAACCGCGGTGTCGCCTATTGTCCGCATTGCGACGGACCGCTGTACAAGGGCAAGCGCGTCGCGGTCATCGGCGGCGGCAATTCGGGGGTGGAGGCGGCAATCGATCTGGCGGGCCTCACCAGCCACGTCACCTTGATCGAGTACGAGGCGGAGCTGCGCGCGGATGCCGTGCTGAAGCGCAAGCTCGCGAGCCTGCCGAACGTCGCGGTGATCACCAGCGCGCAGACCTCCGAGATCACCGGCGACGGCGAGCGTGTCACCGGCTTGTCCTACAAGGATCGCCGCGACGGAGCGGTGCATTCGCTCGAGCTCGCGGGGGTGTTCGTGCAGATCGGCCTGGTGCCGAACACCGATTGGCTGAAGGGCGTGGTGAAGCTGTCGCCTCGCGGCGAGGTCGAGATCAACGCGCGCGGCGAAACTTCGGTACCCGGCGTGTTCGCGGCCGGCGATTGCACCGTCGTGCCCTACAAGCAAATCGTGATCGCCATGGGCGAGGGCGCGAAAGCCAGCTTGAGCGCATTCGACTACCTGATCCGCGCGCCCTTATCGGCCGCAGCCTAGGAGTACAATGGCCCGTGTCGGATTTCCGAGCGCACGGGAAATGCAGCCAGGGGCATCGAACAAGAGATTATCCGCCGGTGTGGTGATCGTGAGCACGGTCCAGCGCAAGCTGAAATTCTTGCTGCTGCGCGCCTATCGGAATTGGGACTTCCCGAAAGGACTGGTCGAGCCGGGCGAGGAGCCCATCGATGCGGCGGTACGCGAGGTGCGCGAGGAGACAAATCTCGACGACATCTCGTTCGACTGGGGCCTGGTGTTCATGGACACCGGCCCCTACAACAAGGGCAAGATCTCCCGGTACTACATCGCCCGCAGCAAGGAAACTCACATCATCCTGCCGGTGAGCCCGGAGCTCGGAGTTCCCGAGCACCATGAGGCACGCTGGGCCGATTATCAACGATCCTTGGAAATGGTCTCGCCGCGCCTGACGCCGGTCCTGCATTGGGCCTATCGCATCATCAACCACGGACTCGTGCCGGCGGCGGACGCTCCCGCCGCGAACCCGCCCGGTTAGAAGCCGCGCGGCTCCGGGCCGCGCGGCTCCGAGTCAGGGTCGTACGACGACCACGGGCGCCGGTGCAACCACGGCGACGCGCGGACCATACCAATAGGGCCGCGGCGGACCATAAGGCGCCACCACGCAGCCGGCCATCCCCAGAAAACTCAACGGAATCAATAACATAAATAACCGTTTCATGGGCCTCTCCGTATAATTTGCTCTCCAGGAATGAAACGGCTCAGGCGACTTTGCGATGACAGGATGAAGGCACCTTAAGGTGCGCCCCTCACGCGAGCGTGTGGAACACCTTCTGCACGTCATCGTCCTGCTCCAGCTTGTCGATCAGCGCGAGCACCTCGGCGGCCTGCTCCTCGGGGAGCTCCGTCGGCATGGAGCAGATGTACTCATGCTCCGCGGAGAGGGGCGTGATGCGCCGTGCCTCGAGCGCCTCCTGCAACTTGCCGAAATCGCCGAAAGCGCAGCGGATCACCAACTGCGCCTCGCCCTTCTCGCCCGTGCTCTCGCCCATCTCCTCGAGCCCGTAGTCGATGAGATCGAGCTCGAGCTCGTCCTGGTCTTTCACGGTCGACGGATCGAGGCGGAAAACGCCCATTTTCGTGAACAGGAAGCCGACGCTCCCGGTGGTCGCGAGGTTGCCCGCGTTGCGCGTGAAGATATTGCGCACGTTGCCGACGGTGCGCGTGGGGTTGTCGGTGGCGCATTCGACCAGGAGCGCGACGCCATGCGGCGCGTAGCCTTCGTACAGGATCTCCTGATAGTTCGCCGCCTCTTTGCCCATGGCGCGGCGAATTGCCGCCTCCGTCTTGTCCTTGGGCATGTTGACCGCGCGCGCATTCTGCAGCACTCGCCGCAGGGTGGAATTCGAGGCGGGATCCGGACCGCCGGCGTGCACGGCGAGGGTGATGTCCTTGGCCACGCGCGTGAATTGCTTGGCCATGCGGTTCCAGCGCGCGAACATCGCGTGCTTTCTGACTTCGAAAATGCGTCCCATGGTGAGCGTCCTAGGCGTTCGGCCTCATTGTCCGGACGCGAATGGTAGCAATACGCGGCCAAACCGCTAGACTTGCCCGTGGCCGACAGGCGCGGCGGTCCGCCGACGGCGCGCCACTCGGAGGTATTTTATGACTGCAGAGCACGCGGACGACACCGCTGGTTTTCCCACCTTTCGCGATCTGGGGCTCTCCGAGGCCGTGCTTCGGGGACTCGAGGGGGTCGGCTACGAATCGCCCTCGCCCATTCAAGCCGCGACCATTCCCGTGCTGCTCTCGGGCGCCGACATGCTGGGCCAGGCCCAGACCGGCACCGGGAAGACGGCCGCGTTCGCCTTGCCGGCGCTGTCGCGCTTGGATCCCAACGGTCGCGATCCCCAGGTGCTGGTGCTCGTGCCGACCCGCGAACTCGCGCTGCAGGTGGCGGAGGCGTTTCAGCGCTATGCCGCGCAGCTTCCCGGTTTTCACGTCCTGCCCATTTACGGCGGACAGAGCTATCAGCCTCAGCTGAACGCCCTGCGGCGCGGCGTGCACGTCGTCGTTGGAACGCCGGGGCGCGTGATCGACCACATGAACCGCGGAACGTTGAACCTCGCCAAGCTCACGATGCTGGTGCTCGACGAGGCGGACGAGATGCTGCAAATGGGCTTCATCGACGCGGTGGAGTCGATTCTCGAGCAGACGCCGAAGGGCAGGCAGGTCGCGCTCTTTTCCGCGACGCTGGCACCGGCCATACGCCGCATCGCGCAGCGGCACCTGCGCTCGCCCGTCGAAGTGACCATCAAAGCGACAACGGGCACCTCG
>Ga0302324_100008153_pt1 | contig 22138 bp, 11 predicted proteins | sample Palsa_T0_1_FD_201949 | JGI IMG/M metagenome (GOLD analysis project Ga0302324, IMG submission 201949) | Peat permafrost microbial communities from Stordalen Mire near Abisko, Sweden - Palsa_T0_1 | ecosystem: Environmental > Terrestrial > Soil > Palsa > Peat permafrost | place: Sweden: Abisko...
ATAAAGATGATCGAGAAATCCCCTTCGCAATTCACTTTGCAGGAGAGGCCGGTCGAGCAGATTGAGGCAGCCCTGTTGCAGCGTCCAGAATGACGCCATCAGGTTGCCGCTGTCGACGCTCGAGACGAACAGGGGAGGGAGCGGCTCCAGCGTTTGTGTGTCATACCAGTTGAACAAATGGCCGCGGTACCGCTGCAATTGCGAATAGGTACCCAAGGTGCGAAGGGTCTGCTGAGCGAGTTCAGGTACAGTAAGATAACCGAACTCCCAGGCTGCCTGACGCGCATTCAGAAGAAATCCCAGATTCGTCGGCGAAATGCGGGGCGCAACTTTAAGATCATCTTCCTGGACGTTGTCGGGAATCAGCCAATGATGTTCTTCCGTGCTGAACTGCGCGAAGTAACGCCAGGTTCGGAGAGCGGAGAGCCGGAGCAACCATTCACTTCTTTGCGAGGGCTGCCTGCGCGGGTTGCGAGTTGGCCGGTTCAACCACATTGCAATCGGCTTGCTACCGGCCCATAGGAGAAGAACAGGAGCCGCAGCGAAAATCGCGCCGCGGTGCAGAAACCATACCAGAGCAAATAGCCCTAAAGCCAGCACGGGCGTCCAGTTCAGGTAGATGTCCAATGCAGTGCGGCGATTGCCCGATAGTTCCGCTTCGGCCGCCGTCTCCCATTGCAAGAGCCGCTGCCGCGTGATCAGGCGGCGAACCAGGGTTCGCGCGACGGCATCCAGGGCCAGAAGGGCCTGATGCGCCAGGAAAGTCACGGTCAAGAAATTGGTAATGGACGCGTTCAGGAACGCATTGAGTCCGCCGATGACGGCCTCGCCTTTCCACTCGATTGCTCCCCGGCTTGAGTCGACTGCCAATTGACACAGGGCGGGCAGGAACAGGATCGCGATGGCCGCCAGGGTCCATGCCCATGGCCGCCCTGGCAATACGAGCCAGCCCAGCACGAACAGCAGGAAGGTCGCCGGCTCCACCAGACTGCGCCGCAAATTGTCCAGGATTCTCCAGCGTGAAACTACTGAAAGCGGATTTGGGACACGCCGGCCAGACTCTTCGGGAACCTGCGGCAGCAGCCATTCCGTAATCTGCCAGTCGCCCCGCAGCCAGCGATGTTTGCGCCGGTTGTAGGCGCTGTAGTGAGAGGGATAATCCTCGATCACCTCGATGTCGCTGACCAGGCCGGCGCGCGCATATGCGCCTTCGATGAGATCGTGACTCAACAAAGCGTTGCGAGGGAACCGGCGCGCCAGAACGCGTTCCAGCGTCTTCACTTCGTAGATGCCCTTACCCACGAAAATGCCTTCGCCATACAGGTCTTGATATACGTCAGAGGTCGCGTGGGTATAGATATCAAGACCGGTCTGCCCCGAATAGATACTGGCTAAGCGGGAGCGGGCGGTGCTCTGCACGCTGATGCCTACACGTGGTTGAAGAATGCCGTAACCCGCAACGACCACTCCTTTTTCAGTATCGATAACGGCCTGATTCAGCGGATGAGCCAGGGTCCCCACCAGGCGGTGGGCCGATGCACGTGGCAGTTCCGTATCTGAATCCAGAGTAATAACGAAGCGGATCGTCGGCAGGATTGCGAGATTTCCGACTTTGACCGGAAAGCTGTCATATTGACCGCACAGCAGGTTGTTGAGGTCCATCAATTTGCCGCGTTTTCGTTCCCACCCCATCCACAGTCTTTCGCGCGGATTGTAGACCAAATCTCGATGGAACAAGTAGAACGATCCCATCCCCTTTCCCGCGTACTTGTCGGACAACTTGCCGATGAGATCTGAGCACAGATCGACCAGGACGCCATCTTCGCGGGGTTCCGACGGAGAATCGGGTAGGTCCGTGAGCAAAGCGAAATGCAAGTTCGGGTCCTGATTGCCCAGGAAGCGAACTTCAAGGTCGTCCACCAGCTTGCGCACCTGTTTTTCATTGAGCAGCATGGCTGGAATCGACACCAGTGTCACGCAATCGCTTGGAATAGCCTCGGAAAAATTCAGCTTGGGCAAAATCTGCGCCGGCAGCAGCAAGGTTGTAACGTAGTTCACAATCTGAATGGCACTCTGAGAACTCGGCAGCAATACGGCTAGAATTGCGAGCAAAACCAGTTCCAGGGAGGTATCCGGCGCCGTCAGCCAAAGCACCGCGCCTAATACGATCGCAAAGGTAAGAGCTGCGATGCCGGGCAGGTAAAACTCATCGGGATGGCGCAGCAACCAGGCCCGCAGACGCTCGCCTATGGGAGCCCGGAAGCCCACTCGTTCTTCAAGGACAGCGCGCCCTTCGGCCAGCAGATACGTACCGACATGAGAGTCACGCAACTGGGTACGAGCGCCGTCCTCTCGATACTTCTGCCTGCCGCTGGCAAGAGCGAGTATGTCGCCCGCCACTTCCATCTCGGAACTATCGGAGTAGTCGGCGATTTCTACGAGCTTCTTGCGATAGAGGTCGCGGCTTTCATAATCCATCCGGGAGTATGCGGCCGCGGGATCCTGCCGTAAAATTCGGTCGAAAAGGATCAGCGGCTCTATTACCGCCTTCCACGAGGTTTGCCGAATTTCCTGAAGACTGTGGATCAGACTCTGGATTCCGTAGGATCCGTTCGGATCCTGCTGCAGATGCCGGCCGCGCTCGTAGATCTGCTCGAGCAGGAACAACTTGAGGACGGGGATCAGCGCCCACAGCTCCGCCATCTTCAATACAGCGACTTCCTGAAAAGCCTGAATGTAGGCAGTAAAGGCGGCTTCACTAAAGCGATAGGCAGTTGTTACCAGCAGGTCATCGGCGATTGCCGCGATTCTGGGAACGACGGCGCCGTTGCGGGTACGAACCTGCGGAACCTTCGTAGCTTGACGGAAAGTCGAGCAAACTTCGGCCATCTCCGCTTCCAGCAGGAAAGCAGACTCCCGGAGCGCGCGAACTTCCTCGGGAACCTGTTTGTCTTTGTTGTCTTTGTTGTCTTTATTACTATTATTATTACTGGCCGATCGAAGGTGGGTCAGCCATCGGCCGAATCCCGGAGAAAGCTTCTGGCAACGCTGGCTCAGAGCGTTGGATTGGCGCTGTCCCGGCACCCAGGCCAGGTCGCGGGCAAGCTCGGCAGCGCTGGAACGCAAAACAGAGGTTGAGCTTAAATTAGATAGATCGGGAGCCATGTCAATCGAAAGCCGGCGCCCGCTCTGCGCGTTTGCCGGGACCAGTTCAAGATGGCCGCTCTCGCTCATTTTATATATTCTCGTTAGCGATAGCTGGAGGCCTGCATTTCGAACATTTCGGCGTAACGCCCCCCCAGACTCGAGAGTTCGTCGTGCGTGCCTTCCTCTGCAATCTTGCCATTCGCCAGGACTAGGATGCGATCCGCGGCCCTGACGGTTGAAAATCGATGCGAAATAAAGAGCGCCATCTTGCCCGCCGTAAGTTCGGAAAAGCGGCGAAACACTTCGAATTCGCTGCGGGCGTCAAGGGCGGCGGTCGGCTCGTCCAGAATCAAGACCTGAGCGTCACGCAAATAGGCCCGCGCGAGTGCAACTTTCTGCCACTCGCCGCCGGAAAGGTCCACTCCCTGCTCGAAGCGCCGGCCGAGCATCTGATTGTATCCGAGGGGCAGACGCTCAATAACTGCGTCAGCCATGCTTTTTTGCGATGCGTGCTGCAGCAATTCCAGATTGTCGATCTGCTCGACGCGGCCAACGGCAACGTTTTCCCGCGCGGTCATCTCGTACCGCATAAAGTCCTGGAAGATTACCCCCATTTCGTGATGGAGATCCTCCAGGTCATAGTCCCGGAGATCGATGCCGTCGAGAAGGATTTGCCCCTCGGTGGGATCATAGAGGCGGGTCATCAGCTTCACGATGGTGGTCTTGCCCTCGCCATTTTCGCCGATCAGGGCCAACCGCTCCTTGGTGTGGAGCTGGAAATTAATGTGATCCAGAACCAGGCGAGAGTTTCCAGGATAGTTGAAGCAAACATTCCGAAATTCGATGCCGCGGATAATGGGCCGCGGCGCCGGCAAAGCGTTCGGCTTGGAGCGGATCGTCGGCTTCATCTCAAAGAAGGCCATCAGGTCGGTAAGGAACAGTGCCTGATCCCCAATGGCGGCGAGCGTGGAGAATATCTGCTGAATGTTGCTGCTGGCCTGCTGAATCGCGCCGGTAAGAAAGGTTAGCGTGCCAATGCTCAACACTCCGGCAACGGTTCGCCAGATGACGTAGACATAGGCGGAGTAATAGCCCATGGTTCCGACCGTCGAGAGCAGCGAACCTGCCACCAGCTTTCGTCGCTGCAAAGCAACGTCTTCTTCGTAAATCTGGTCAGACAATTTGCTGAAGCGGCCACGCAAGAAGTCTTTGAGACCAAAAAGCTTCAGCTCCTTGGCGGCTTCCTTGCTGCCGGCCAACACGCGTAAATAGTCCAACTGCCGCCGGATGGGAGTCTGGCGAAAATTCTTGGCATATCCAAGTAAGGCAAAATGGCTTTCGCCCAGGAACGCCGGAACTACGCCCGCGATCAGCAACAGCATCAGCCAGGGTGAGAACAACATGATCGAGACCGATAGCGTGATGGTTGTGATGACCTGTTGCACCAGTCGCCCGATTGCCTGAATCATGACCAGCCGATCCGTGGCCTGCACCCGAGCCCGCTCCAGGCGGTCATAGAAGGCCGGATCCTCATACGCCATCAGATCCAGACTGGCGGCATGGGTCATCACCCGAATACTGACGTAGCGGGTGTACTTGTCGGCCAGAAGCGAATCGGAATAGTCGATGGTGCGGATGAGAATGCTATTGAGTACGGCGAGCGAGAACTCCGCCGCGACCAGCCACCAGAACCCGCGCTGCACGGCCTGATGCGTCGAGACGGCATGCACGATGCCGTCAATGATGAGCTTCGTAATCCAGAGCAAAACGACCGGCAACACAGAGGAGAAAACGCGGGAGATCAACCCGAAAATCACAACCGCCGGACCGGAGTCCCAAACGATCTTCAGCACGGCTGGAACGTTACGGAGAGCCGAGATGCGGCCCTGCCATCCGCTCCAGATGCTTCCGGGTTCTGCCATGTCTCGCTCCGCTATTTCTAATCTTTATAAGCCGCACGCCAAAGGCTAAGGAAGTGCAAGGAAGTGTTCGGAAAATGAGCGTCGCCCCTTGCCTTCGGTCCCAGCCCTTCCACAACGCGTGCACGAAAGATGCCAAAATCGCCGCTGAGGTTGTCGAGCTGCTTCTTAAGCGCTGGAAAGGCGCAATTCAGTCCACGAATGGACGCGCCGCGAAGCCCCGAGCGTAGTTCATAGTAGCGCAGGCGGTAAGTGGAACGTCGGTTTAATTTGTGTGTGTTAAACTGCGCCCAGAGTGCAATGAAAAACTCTCTCCATCTGCCAGGAGCGGGAGGGCGCGGTGGGTTCGGCTTTCCGCTTGGTCTGCGTTTTTAATCTGATTGTCGTCTCCTGCTTCGGGGCGGTCACGCCCACGGATTACTACAACCACGTGGTATTCGACAACAGCCTCACCCCCGACTACTACTATTACAGCAGCGGGCGAGGGGTTTTTCCCAGCACTATTGAATTGCTGTCGGGCGCCCTCCCCGTTGAACACAAGACCTTCTTCACAGCTCCCAATGCGCTGCGTTTGCAGTGGCGGTCGCTGCCAGGGGGGAGTTGGGAGGCGGAGGTGCGCGTGGTTAGTATGCGAAACCGGCCCACCGACTTTCGCGGAGACACGCTTTACATGTGGTGCTATTCCGCCGAAGCGATTCCGGCCGCCGATCTGCCCTTTATTCAGCTTGAGGACGAGCAGCATGATTTTACGGCTCCGGTAAAGCTCGACGGGCTCACCGGCGACGTCCCTGCAAAACGCTGGGTCCAGTTGCGGGTTTCACTCAGCGAATTCGAAACCGCGTCCATTCATCCTTTCCAGCTTCATGCCTTGCACAGCATCCACTTCGGACAGAGCACAGCCGACGACGCCCCGCACACCCTGATCATCGACGAGATTAAGATCGACGACAGCACCGCAGCTTCGCCGGTGGCGCACGAAATCAGAAGTGCTCCGCCCGCTCCGCAAAACGTTCGAGCCAAAGGCTACGACCGCCACATTGATATCAGCTGGACTCCGGTGACCGATCAATATCTGCAAAGCTATTCCATTTACCGGTCTCTCAATGGGCACAAGTTCCAGGCGATCGGGATCCAGATCGCGGGTATTAATCGCTATACCGACTTTATCGGCCGAGCGGGAGTGAAGGCCTCTTACCGCGTACGTGCCGTGGACCGCTCTTATCGTCTCTCCCTGCTTTCGGACGTGGCGGCAGCCGCGACTAAGGAAATGTCCGATGACGAGTTGCTTACGATGTTGCAGGAGGCTTGCTTTCGTTATTACTGGGAGGCAGCACATCCTGTCGCGGGCGCTGCGCTGGAAAATATTCCTGGAGACGACCGCATCGTGGCCACCGGCGCCACCGGCTTCGGCATCATGGCGCTGGTCACGGGAGTGGAACGCGGATTCATTACTCGCGAACAGGGCCTGCAAAGGCTTACTGAAATTGTAGGCTTCCTCGAAAAAGCGCCGCGCTACCACGGGGCGTATCCGCACTTCTTGAATGGCTATACGGCAGAGAACATGTTGGTCTTCGGCATGTTTGACAACGGTGGTGACCTGGTGGAGACGTCATTTCTGATGGAGGGATTATTAGCCGCCCGCCAATACTTCAAGGGACCCGGGGAGGACGAGCAGGATCTTTATCGCAGAATTACAAATCTTTGGGAGGCGGTGGAATGGGATTGGTATCGACGCTCTCCGGAAAATAACGCGTTGCTTTGGCATTGGTCTCCGCAGTGGTCCTGGTTTATCGATCACCGGCTCACCGGGTTCAACGAGACCATGATCACTTACCTGCTTGCGATTGCATCCCCGACGCATGCTGTGCCTGCTGAACTTTATTATTCGGGGTGGGCGAGCCAGTCGCCGGCCGCAGTGGCCTATCGCAGTGGATGGTCGGGATCGACCGAGGGGAATCTTTATCAGAACGGCCACACTTATTACGGAATCAAACTCGACGTGGGCGTGGGCGCCGGGGGGCCTCTGTTTTTCACTCAATATTCATTTATGGGCTTCGACGCCCGCGGCATTCATGATAAGTACACAGATTATTTTGACAACAACCGGAATCTCGCGCTCATCAACCTGGCCTATTGCGAAGCCAACCCCGGCCACTTTCAGGGCTATGGCGCGAATGACTGGGGTCTGACGGCCAGCGACGATCAACTCGGTTACTCCGGCCATTCTCCGGAACTTGCCAATGACAACGGCACCATCACTCCAACCGCCGCACTTGGTTCATTTCCCTACACGCCGGAAGCTTCCATGGCTGCTTTAAAGTTTTTCTATCGTGACCTGGGCGACCGGTTGTGGGGAGTCTATGGTCCGCGCGATGCGTTCAACCTGACCCACAACTGGTTTTCTCCCGTTTACATGGGCCTCGATCAAGCTCCCATTGTCGTGATGGTGGAGAACTATCGCACCGGCCTGATCTGGAAGTTATTCATGTCGAACCCGGAGATCCAGCCCATGCTGGACAAGATCGGATTTCAGCCGGATCAGCCCGCGAAGGCAGCCGTCCAAACTCAATAGCTTCCTGCGAATCTTCTCCACATTCCATGTACACGACAACCTTCACCCGGTAAGCGTCATCTGTATCTACCGCTTTAATAACCAAGTCGTTACATGCTTTTCCTTAGGAAAGCACGAACCGGCAATAGCTGGTGGTCTTTTGCTGCCCAGGAGTAGTCTTATGTTCGTTCGAAAGTCGTCCCCCTCCCTGCTTCGTTTTTCTGTTATCACCCTGTTGGCGATGGTCTTCTTCGCCTGCGCCGCTCAGGCTCAGTTTCGCGCTTCCCTACGTGGGACGGTTACGGACCCGCAGGGCGCCGCCATTCCTGGGGCGACCGTGACCCTGGTGAACACCGACACTAACGGCACCCTTGTATCTACTTCTGATGCGAATGGCATTTATAACTTCAACGCCTTAGCCCCGGCCCCTTACCGGCTCACAGTTCAACACGAGGGGTTCAGTCAGAAGGTGCTCGAGCACGTCCAGATCATCCCCGAGCAGCTCAATTCGTTGGATCTCCAGCTTGCCGTCGGCCAGGTAGCGACGACCGTAACTGTATCAGACACAACGCAGGCGCTCGACACCGAGACTGCCACGTTAAGCGGTACGGTGACCAGCGAGCAGATTCAGCATATGCCGTCGTTCAATCGCGATGTGTTTCAACTCGCGCAACTAGCTCCGGGAGTGTTCGGAGATGGCTCGCAAGCGTCGGGAGGCGGCACCAATAATCAGCCCGGAAACCAGGGGCCGGGAGGATCTGGCAGCGGCGGTGGTGGAATCTTCGCTACGGAGAATGGCGTGCAGATTCAGAGCGCCGGCGGCCAGTATGAGACCAACAGCATTACGGTTGACGGAATAAGTACCGTTAGCGCGGTGTGGGGCGGAACATCGGTAATCACTCCGAGCGAAGACTCGGTGCAGGACATGAAAGTTGTATCTAACAGCTACGATGCCGAGAACGGCCGGTTCAGCGGCGCGCAGATTCAAGTCACATCCAAGGGCGACACCAATCAAGTTCACGGTAGTGCGTTCTTCAAAGCTTCGCGGCCCGGACTGAACGCGTATCAGAGATGGAATGGCATCGGCTCAAACCAGGCCGGCACTCCGGAAGCCCGCGGCTTGAATCGCGATGACTCGCGATTTAACAACTACGGTGGCAGCCTGGGCGGGCCACTCTGGAGAAACAAAATTTTCGCTTTCTTTAACTGGGAGACCAGCCCGCTCACTTCCGTAACCACCGCTCAAGGTTGGTATGAGACTTCGCAGTTTGACGCCATGGCTGCTTCATCCGGGAGCATCGCTTCCACCTACCTCACTTATCCAGGGAATGCCGTTTCTGCCAGCGCCATCGTGGGTAACCACGGCTGCAGTTCTATCAGCCTGGTCGAGGGAGTGAATTGCGCCACCATCGGCACGTCGGCCCAACCTCTGGGCCTGGATATTGGTTCGCCTTTGACGACTGGTTTGGGCTTGCAGGATCTGACCTACGGTGGAAACCCAAATGCCCCCGGAATAGGTGGGGGACTGGATGGCATTCCGGACATCGCGTATTTCAACACACTGGATCCGACGTCAACCACGTAGAGCCAATACAACGGTCGTGTGGATGCCGATGTCACCGGCAAAGATCGTCTGAGTTTTGCCCTCTTCTGGGTGCCGCTGGATACCACGGATTACAACGGACCTGTCCGCGCGGAAAATCTGTGGCACCACTCCCAGATCAACGATGCATTTTCCGTAATCTGGAATCACACCTTCTCTGCCACATTACTTAATCAGGCTCGCGCCAACGCCGCAGGCTGGCGCTACAACGAACTGGCGAGCAATTCCCAGGAACCCTTTGGTCTGCCGCAGGCCAACATCGAGGCCATCGGCTCCGCACAGGTGCAATTTTTCGGCGCTCCCGGCCCCGGCCAATATAACCAGTGGACCTATAGCTATAACGACGTTCTCACCAAGATTGCAGGGCGTCACAGCATCAAGATGGGCGGCGAATTTACTCGTCTCTCCTACTTGAATGAGAATCTCGGGGGAGCTCGCCCGGGTTTCACTTTTGAAAATCTCTGGGATTTCGCCAATGACGCTCCGTATCAGGAGTCTGGGCAGTTCGCATCCGCAACCGGTATTCCCTTCGCCAACCGGCAGGATGACCGCGAAAACTTGTGGGGCATATTCGTTCAAGACGATTTCAAGGTCCGGTCGAACCTAACCATAAACCTGGGCCTGCGCTGGTCTTACTTCGGACCGATCTATACCAAGCAGAACAATCAGGACGTTCTGCAATTCGGAACCGGCGCCGATCTGCTTACTGGCATGAACATTCGTGTCGGGGGAAGTCTCTACACCCCGCAGAAGAACAATCTCGGCCCAGTGCTCGGCTTCGCCTGGTCACCGGAAGCATTGCAGAGCAAGGTCGTGATCCGCGGTGGCTTCGGCATTAATTACAACCAAAACGAAATCGCAATCACGGCAAATTCAAGCGGCAACCCGCCCAACGCCGTGAACGCAAATTTCGATTGCGCGTTCATAACTTTCGCCACCAACCCTTCCTGCGCCGGTAACGGAATCCTCTATGAGACCGCTGGCGATGTCCATTCGATTTTCGGATACGCCCCCAACCCAAACGCCATCACGACGTTCGGCATCAACAACCTGCCCATCTGTCCTTCGCCGTGCGGTTCTCCGATTGGCGTTGCCGGGTTCCCTTCAAATCCGAAGACAATCGCGACCTACCATTATTCGCTCGATATTCAGGATCAGTTGCCCTTCCATTCCGTTCTAACCTTGGGGTATCAGGGAAACGAAACGCGGCATCTGCTGGTTCTGGATAACTACAACGCGGTCGCGGCGGCCAATGGAATTGCACTCAACCCGGTGGTTCAGTCGCTCTCCTACTGGTCCAATGTCGGCAATGCCAACTACAACGCGGCCATTGCAACGCTCACTCACAATTTCTCCCGCGGCTTCCAGGCTTCGGCGCAGTACACCTGGGCCAAGGCACTGGACCAGAACTCCGGCCCTTACTATCAGGACCCTTACCCCTACCTTACGGCCGCGGCCTATGGCCGCGCCAACTACGACGTGCGCAATGCGTTCAAGCTATTTGGTTTGTGGCAGCCGGTATTTTTCCACGGCAACAGCTGGGCGGAGAAAGTGGCCGGCGGCTGGTCGCTGAGCGGAATCTGGAACCTGCACTCCGGTTTCCCCTGGAATCCGTATTACAACATCACCGGCAACGCCTACTATGCCCAAAGCGGTTATGGCCAGCTTCGCCCCGCAGCCGTCGCCTCGGGATACGGTACAAGCACCTCCAACAGCGCATTCATGAAGTCGACCAACTCGAACTACGGCGGCGATGGCACTAAGTTTTTCCTGCCTCCGAGTTATGTAACCGGCGCCAGCTTTCCCGCATCCTCGCCCCCACCCGTAGTAGGAATCGAGCGCAACAGCTTGACCGCGCCCGGATACAACGACGTCGACGCCAGCCTGAGCAAAGCTTTCGGCCTGCCTAAGAATCGGGTATTGGGCGAGAATGCCAGGTTTGAAATCCGCGCCGACTTCTACAACCTGTTCAACAAGACCAATATCAATGTTCAGAACATCGACGCCAACCTCGGTTCGGTCACTCCCGCCGGCGTAGTGACTCCAAATTCAGACTTCGGGGTCGCCGGGGGCTCCTCCAACGGCACGAATGGCGCCCTAGGAAGCCGTACCATTCAACTGCAGGCGAGGTTCAGCTTCTGACGCCGTAGTTTTCTAACCTGAGGGCTGAGGTCATGAAAACCTGGTCAAGCTCAGCTCGAGAGCAGCAAAAGGGCGTCGCACCTTAGTGCTTAGGAGCGCACGTCTGAGATTGTCGAAGAGGACTCAGAGCCGAACATTCCCGCCTCTGGCGTCAGGCGTTTCGCGGCGTTCCTTCCTGAGTTGGAACGTTGCCGGAATGACGGCGACCTGCCATGCAACGGAGTTCGCGTGCGCGAACTGCTCGTTCGAATCGAAAAATTTATGGCGGGCATGAAAAGGCCGCGCGCGTAAGAATCCTCCCGAAATCATTACAAAACTCAGTGACAGAACTCATGGTAGGTCTGTGATGTGGATCACAGTACTCACCTCGAAAAGAGTTCAATATGGAACAGTTTTGGATGCGTGTTCGCTGCCATACTGCTACGGAATTGGCGGTTCGACGCGATCGAAGCTTCACGAGGCAAATCCTGTGGTGTATCCGCGCGTGGTCGGACCAGCATTGCGCAGTAAAGAAAGAAGTTGAGGGCTTCACATGACTCTCCGAGAACGCATCCGCGGCTGGTCGCAGCCCATTTACTTCCTGGGACAGAATCCGCTCACGCTCACGGGTACGGTCATCACAACCAGCACCGCGCTGACCACAATCGCTTTCTGGTTCTATGACATCTTCCTTCCGGGGCCGCCGCATCCTTACATAGGTCTGCTGGTGTTCCTGATTCTCCCCGGCATTTTTGTGCTGGGATTGCTGCTGATTCCGCTGGGAATCTGGTTGAGGCGGCGGACCCTGCGCGGCAGCGGAACTCTGCCTGGGGCTTATCCCGCCGTCGATCTTCACCTCCCCGTAGTGCGCCGCACTCTCGAGTGGGTCGCCCTGGCGACTGTGGCCAATCTATTAATCATTGGAACCGCATCCTACCGCGGCGTCGAGTACATGGATTCGACCAGTTTCTGCGGCACGACTTGCCACACCGTGATGGCCCCCGAGTACACGACTTATCAAAACTCCCCCCATTCGCATGTGGCCTGTGTCGAATGTCACATTGGTCCGGGTGCAGGATGGTTCGTGCGATCAAAGGTGTCAGGCTTGCGGCAAGTTGCCGCTGTTGCTTTCCATACGTATTCCCGCCCGATTCCGTCCCCGGTCAAGTATCTTCGTCCGGCGCGTGACACTTGCGAACAGTGTCACTGGCCGCAGCGCTTTACCGGGGACAAGCTCCTGGTAAATACAAGTTACAAGGATGACGAGAAGAACACTCCGCAAACCGACGTGTTGTTGCTCAAGGTGGGTGGACGGACCTGGCAGGGTTCGGCCGGAATCCATGGTCACCACCTCGCTGATAACACGCGCATCCGCTACATTTCGACGGACGCCGAGAGGCAAAGGATTCCCGTTGTCTATTACACCGACGATAGCGGCAAAACTACCGAATTCGTCTCCAGCGACGCGAAGCCGACGCCACAACAGTTGGACCAAGGCGAACATCGCACAATGGATTGCATTGACTGCCACAACCGTCCTACGCATGTCTTCGAACTGCCCGAAAACGCGGTTGACAAACAAATGTCGCTGGGCCATATCAGCCCTGAGCTTCCCTATATCAAGAAGAAAGCAGTAGAGCTTCTCAAGGTGGACTATACCGCGCGTGATGTGGCCAAGCAGCGCATTCCCGAAGAACTCAATAACTTCTACCGGACAAACTACGCAGAGATTTATCAGACGCGGCGCACTCTCGTGCAGCAGGCTGGCGATGAGGTAGCGGCGATCTACCTGCGCAATATCTTCCCCGAGATGCGCGTCACCTGGGGCGTTCATCCTAACAATCTTGGGCACAACGATTCTCCTGGCTGCTTCCGCTGCCACGATGGCAGCCACACCAGCGCCGGCGGACAAACCATCACCAACGACTGTTCGGCGTGTCATCAGGTTCTGGCTGCAGGCGAAGAAAATCCAAAAATACTCACCGACCTGGGAATGAAGTGATGGCCGGCCAAATCGAGCCGCCTCGGGGGGCGTGCGGAAGCCGTCGACGCCGACATCTGACGCATTCTGCTGCATCCTCTGTGCGAGATTGCCCATTATTCCCGGGCAAGAAGTTTCTCTATCCTGAGGCGCTCGGTCGAGCGTAAACTGTTTCCTCCCGCCTATGAGCGAGAGCCAGGAAGTCACGCTTCTGTTGTCGGCCTTGACCCGCGGGGAGGATGGCGCGGCCTCAAAGCTTGTTCCGGTGGTGTACGACGAATTGCGCCGACTGGCGGGCAGTTACATGCGCCGGGAGCGGGTCGACCATACTCTGCAGGCCACCGCCCTCGTGCACGAAGCGTATCTGAAATTGATCGAGCAACGGTCGGTCAACTGGCAGAGCCGGGCTCATTTTTTCGGGGTCGCGGCGCAGTTAATGCGTCGTATCCTGATCGACCACGCCCGCGGACACACGCGTGAGAAGCGCGGCGGTGAGCAGAAAAAAGTGTCGCTGGACGAGGCATTCATTTTTGTGGAACAGCGGGCCGACGAACTGCTGGCGGTCGATGATTCTCTCAATCTTCTGGCGAAGATCGATCCACGCCAGGCCCGCATCGTCGAATTGCGTTTCTTTGGCGGTTTGAGCGTCGAGGAAGCTGCCGAAGTGCTTGGAGTCTCCCCCAAGACCGTCAAGCGCGACTGGAGTGTCGCGAAAGCCTGGCTCTACGCCGACTTGAAAGAGCGCTATGGAATTGACGCCGCAGCAGTGGGAGAACGTCAAAGCGCTGTTTGAACTCGCGCTCGAAAAGGCGCCTGCCGAACGGAATGCTTTTCTTGCAGGAGCCGAGCGGGATTCCGCGGTAACGCGCGAGGTCGAGCGCTTGCTGGCGCATCACGGCGATTCCGGCGGCTTTCTCTCCCGGCCTGTCGTTCCCGAAAGCATTTCGTCCCCGCCTTCCGCGAAGAACCAATCCTTCGCTCCAGGCGACCTGGCCGCCGATCGTTTTCGCATTACCCGCTTTCTGGCTCGCGGCGGCATGGGAGAAGTCTACGAAGCGGAAGATGTCGAGTTGCATGAGCGCGTCGCTCTGAAATCGATACGCAGCGAGTTGCTCGAAGACAGCAGGGTTTTGGAGCGCTTCAAGCGCGAGGTTCATCTCGCGCGCAAAGTCACCCATCCCAACGTTTGCCGTATTTTCGATTTGTTCCGGCAATCGCCAAGTCCCACAGGCGGTCGCGGTTCCGTGGCTTTCGTCGCCATGGAGCTGCTGGAAGGCGAAACCCTTGCCGATCACCTTCGGCGCCAGCCGCGCCTGAGCGTGCAAGACGCTCGACCGATTGCCCTGCAGATCGCGGCAGGCCTCGGAGCAGCGCACGCAGCCGGTGTTCTGCACCGCGATTTCAAACCCGGCAACGTGTTGCTGGTTCCCGGCGCCAGGGGACTGCGGGCGGTGATTACCGATTTCGGACTTGCCCTGCGCTCAAATCAGGACGTAAGTCTGGGAGCTTCCGTGACTGGTACCGGCGAGGTGCTTGGCACACCCGCCTACATGTCGCCGGAACAAGTGGAAGCGAAGGAACTGACGCCCGCCTCCGATGTCTATTCGCTCGGATTGGTTCTATACCAGATGGTTACCGGAACCCGAGCCTTCGAGGACAGTACGCCGCTCTCCATGGCCGTGCGGCGAATCAAGGAAAATCCACCGCCGCCGCGTTCACTGGTCCCCGATCTCGATCCCCGATGGGAGTCGGTGATTCTGAAGTGTCTCGAGCGCAACCCGAAGGATCGTTTTCAAAACGCGGATGAAGTGGCCGACGCATTGCGCGGTGAGACTAAGCCACGGCGCGAATGGCAATCCGTGGCGGCAGGGCTTGCGCTGGCATTGGCCATCGGGGCTACCTCGCTTATCTTCTGGAGGAGTCGACACAGTGTTCCGACGCCGTCTCCATCCCCAGTGGTGGTATCGGTTCGGCCGTCGGTTGCGGTATTACCTTTTCACAACTTGTCGGGCCGAGCAGACACGGAGTGGGTCTCGACGGCCTTGCCCGAAATGTTGACCGCGGAGTTGGCGGCCGGAGGAAAGCTGCGCACGTTGCCGGGAGAAAACATCGCTCGCGCCAGCGTGGACCTGGGATTGACCGGCCAGCAGACTCTGGCTCGCGACACGCTCGCACATCTCCGGAAATATTTGGGGAGCGACTATGTTGTGCTCGGCTCTTATCTCGACCAGGGAGGCGCTGGGACAGCACAAATTCGCATCGACCTCTGGTTGCAGGATACCAAGACCGGAGAAATCGCTGCGACCGTTTCTGAGAAGGGCGGCGAAAGCGACTTGGACAATCTTGCCACTCAGGCTGGCGCGGATCTTCGACGCAAGCTTGGGATGGGCGAAGTAACCCCGGGGGAAGCCGCGCTGGTGCGCGCGTCTTTACCATCAAACCCTGAAGCTGTCCGGTTGTATTCCGAAGGAGTCGCGAAGCTGCGCATCCTCGATACGTCGTCCGCGCGCGATTTGCTGGAGCGCGCCGTCGCCGCTGATCCAACTTATGCTCTTGGTCACTCGGCATTGGCGGATGCCTGGAAGGCCATGGGCTACGACGCGAAAGCGCAGGAAGAATCGGAGAAGGCGCGCGATCTTTCTTCGGGGCTCTCGCACGAGGAGCAATTGTGGATCGAAGGCAGAGATTGGGAATTAAATCGCAAGTGGGATAAAGCAGTGGAGATTTACCGCACGCTCTTCGAATTCTTTCCCGACAACATCGAATACGGCCTGCACCTGGCGGCCGCGCAAGAACAGTCCCGAACCGTGAATGAGTCGCTGACGACGCTGGCGGCCTTGCGGCGATTGCCGTCTCCCGATGGCGACGATCCGCGCATCGACCTACAGCAGGCCGACGTGTTCGATACCAAGGGAGCGTACAAGGAACAGCAAGCAGCAGCCGAAGCGGCGGCCAGTCGCGCTCGCGCCATTGGCGCGACCCTACTGCTTGCGCGTGCCTTGAATCAGGAAGCGCGTGCCTTCGAAAAGCAGGGAAAGTTAGAGGACGCCACTCGCACCGCGCAAGAGGCGATCCACATCTCCGAGCAAGCCGGAGCACGGGGCGAAGTCGCCAAGGCTCTAACAATTACCGGTATCGTTCACTTCGACAAGGGCAACTTCCGCGATGCGGGGAGCTCCTATAACCGCGCCCTAGCGATTCAGCGGGAGATTGGAAACGAGCGCGGCGCCGCCACTACGCTGAATGATCTCGCCAACGCATTAGGTGAGCAGGGAGATCTCGCGGGCTCCATCAAGATGTTGAATGAGGCGCTGCTCATGTTCCGGCAGGTCGGCGACAAACACAGCGCTGCTGCAGTTCTGGCGACGATTGCCGTCCGGACAATTCAGCAAGGCAATTTGCAGCAGGGCAAGAAAATGCTGGAAGAAGGTCTGGCGGCGTCGCGCGAGGTCGGCGACCAGGAGCGCGCCAGCACCGCGGTTTACAACCTGGGTGAAGTTCTCCGCTGGCAGGGCGATTTGAAAGGCGCACGCCAGAGATACCAGGAAGCCGAAGATCTTTCCAAACAAATTGGCGACCAAAGCGGCGTCGCCTATGCCCTCTTCAGTCTGGGAGACATCTCGACGGCCGAAGGCGATCTCAGCGCGGCGCGTAATAACTACAACCAATCGATAACGCTCCGAACCCAGATGGGTGAGAAGGGAAATATCGCGGAGACGCAGATGGCGCTGGCTGATCTCCTGATCGAAGAAGAAAATGGCGGCGACGCCGGTAATATGCTGCACGAAGCTCGCGACGAATTCCGAAAAGAAGGTCTCGGGGATGACGAGGTTATCGCCGACGGCCTGCTGGCAAAGGTTTTGCTTTCCCAAGGGAAGGTTGCGGAAGCGCAAAAAGAAATTGCTGCGAGTCACGACCTGCTGGCTAAGAGCCAGGATTTCTCGGTGCGCCTGCGGGCTCCGGTGGCGGAAGCGCAAGTGCTGGCCGCTGGTGGGAAACGCGACGACGCGATTCGCGTCCTCGACGAGACGATCGGGACTGCAAAGAAGTCCGGATACCTGGGCTATCAACTGGAGGCGCAGCTGGCCTTGGGGGAACTGCAGGGTGAGATGCCGGGCACGCGAGCTCAAGCGCTGCGGCTTCTGGCAGATGTTGGAAAACAGGCACAAGTAAAAGGTTTCAGGTTGATCGCGAACAAAGCGGCGCGGGCTGCCGCAAAATCCGTTGCGGCGAAACCAGTTGCGGCGAAATAATGAGCCGCCATTCGGACAAGAATGGCAGCTCATTTTCCCGAGTCTTAATCCTTCACGATTTCTTCTACTGTGCCACTGCTTGTAAGCCGTTGCTCGTGCTGCTTTGATTGGCTTTGCGATGGAATAGATTGTGAAAGAATCCAGTCTTCTTGTTGCTGGTGGTTTGCACCGGCGCAGTTGTAGGCGACTGCGCGTGTGTCGCGCCCTTTAGTACCGTGCTCTTACCCGCATTGGCCGCAACATTCGTCACCACGCCCTTCGCCGTTGTCTTAGCCATCCCGCTGAGATCAGGAATAATGATCGGCATTGATGTCGTACCAACGACCTGGAATGGAACGTCATTCGGCAGATTCCGCATGCCGGCGTGATTCATTCCGACGCGTAGAACGCCGTTACTGGCGACGTGCGCGACCATGCTGAATTGAAGATGGTCGGTTGCACTGATGTTCCCGTTCCCTGTGATGCCGCCGATTCCTCCAAACTGGCCGTCCAGACCGCTGATGGAGGTGCCTTGCGGCGCAATGCGCAGATGAGTAGCAAGGTTCATGATCGATAGGTCTGCATCGCCACTATGCGGAATGCCAGTGTGAAAACTCATGCCAGGCAGGGTCGACAATTTCGAGACCAGATCGAATCCTGCCAAATGTGCGTTCGCGACTTGTACGCTGCCGGAAGTGACGATGCGATTTGTGGGTCCATCGATCGAGAGATTAGCGCTCAGCGTTCCTCCGCGCAACTTCGAACCGCCGGGCAACACTACACCCAATGCCGGGAGAAGGCCTTCCACGCTTTCCACCGGAATCTGCCTGCCCGCAATCCTGGCATGAATTACTAAACTGCTTCCGTGATCGTCATAGCTTCCGGATAAGCTTGCCGAACCCTTGCCGGCCACAATCTCGCTGTTTCGAATCACTCCCGTTTTCTGGGGAACGACATAGCTGGTTTCGTAACGCAGGAAAACCGTCTGGCTTGCAGGCTGCGCGCCGTGCACCAGCCGGAGTTTATCGGCGCTGGCGTTTCCTTCGCTTTGCACGGTTTTACCGTCCGACTTTACGGTTGCGTCCACCGTTAGAATTCCACCCAGCCCTGAAGACGGACCCAGGGCGGCAATTTGCGCGAGATCAACTTTGTTCGCGCTGATGGATGCGTGAAATGGAGTCTGGGCAGGATCAGCGCTATTGATCGGGCCAGCTTCCCCCTCGATCTTCAGCTTGCCAGTGTCCGTGTGCGCCGATACAACAAAAGTCATCGCGCTATCCAGGGAAACATTTTTGAGATCGACGTCAATATTCCTCAAAGTAGTCGCCTGGCTTTCGGATTGGCCGGAGGCCAGCTCAATCGTCGCATTAGAAATTCGGAGATCATCCAGAATAAACTGCGGCGCGGGCAACGCAGTTCCGGCCGAACGGGCGCCATCGCCGTGATTTCCGTTCGCTTTCCCCAGACTCGCGAAGTTCCACTTTCCGTCTGGCGATTGAATCGCGATCATTTTCGGTTCTTCCAGCGTCAGGGAAGTCACGTGCAGTGACCGGGAAAGGATCAGCGACAGAAAGCTCACTCCGACTCCCAGCGACTTCGCCTGAAGGAATTCGCCGTTCCGAAAGGCCGGATCATCCGCCACGGAGATTTGGTCCACGCGCGCGCCTCCAGCCAGCAGGGATAGCTTCAGGTGGCCTACGTGAACTTCGCGTCCAAGGGAGGACGCGAGGCTGGATTCCAGCTGCGGACGGAAGCGATTGATATCCACAAGGCTTGGCAGAGCGAGTATGGCCGCGAAAATAACGCCGCTAAGAATCACCGCGGATTTTATGCGCTTGTTTTTCATAACTATCTCCTCCAGGACGCTGTTGGCCGGTGTTGCCTGCCGGTCCTCACTAGTAAGCGCGACAAACGTCATGAAAAAGGGACAAGCAAAAGGCCGCCCATCGCGGGCAGCCCGAACGATAACCAGAGGCTACGCCTCCGCCACGATTCCCTGAGGAACAGGCATCGTGTCGGGGTGGATCAATTGAGCTCCAGGAATCAGAGCGGCCTTGATGGCCTTAGCCTGCGAGATCTGAAATTGCTCGTCCCGAATCTGCCGCAGTCCCTGTTGCACGAGCCCGAATACTACAAACCACCCGATCACACCCAGGACGATCAGGTGCAGGTCGAATGGCGAACTGAATGGCGCGTCCCAAGCCATGTGGAGCACTACAGGTATGGCCATCGTCTTTAGGAAGCCGCCGTCAAACAGCATGTGCAGCTGAAAACGTTGGTCGCTCTTCACCCGCCAGAGTGCTCCTGCGGCGATGGCCGTCCACGCTACGTGGCCGAATGGAGTAAGGAAGGCACGAACCTGAATGACGTTGAACATCACGTCGGCGCTGCCGCTCTTGGTAAGAAATTCAAAGGCGTAGCCGGCGCTCTCGAAGAAGGCAAATCCCGCGCCCACCGCGGCCCCGTAGAGCAATCCATTGAGAATGTATTTCCCTTTGAAAGATCGAGCTACGATGATGACGGCGAGCAGTTTCCCGATCTCTTCCACGATCCCGGCCTGCGATGCGCCCAGCCAGCCCAGATCGGAGACGGAGAAGCCTATCGAAGCCACGAAGAGAGAGACGATTCCTCCCGACGCGACCAGCATCAGCACACGGTTGAACGAGATGTTACGAAGTACGTTCAGCTCAAAGAATAGGATGACCGTCGCCAGCGGCACAGCCAGGGAGCCCATCATGATGAGACCTGGAATCAGCTTTGGATTTCCGAATTGCTGAAAGGCTAAATAGAAACCCAGGTAAACCAGCCCGAGAAACATCAGAACGCGGAAGAAGAACCAGGGTTTGGGCCAGCTGGTGGGGACGTCCTCAATGGCGGGCGTCGTCCGGCTGGTTCCGACCACGAAATAGTCGTCGAGCTCGCTTGCGTTGCGCTTCTTGAAGACCTCGGAGAAGAACTCGCGCAGGCTGAAGCCCTCCAACTTCTCTGTGCTGGCAAAGCTGGAGATATGGTTCCCGATGGATTGCAGCATGCCTCCACGCACTGTGGCGACCGGTGAAGCGGCAACAGTTTTCTGAGCTGGACCGTTGCCCGTACCCATCGTCTTGCCGCAGGCCGCGCAGAAGCGGGCTGTTTGAAGATTCTCTTTGCCACATTCAATGCAGAACATAGTGTTCTCCTCGCGGGACTGTAACGGCCTTCACTTCTTAACGCGACAATCGATGAAAATTGGGGTCACGCTTTATGCCGGGAAATCCGGGGGTGAGAGCAGCCCGTGAGATCGAGCCATGAGATCAGTGCCCCGAGAACAGGCCCCGAACCATGGCGGCGAAATCGGTATGTTGCGGTTGGGCGGCAGCAGCGGGAGTGATGTCGACGTCCTGCATCAGCTTGAAGGTCAGAAGTGACTCGGAAGACAGCACAATATCGTGCGCCTCGCTGGTCGCAGCGGATCCGGCCACGCCGGCACCCGCTCCCACGCCCGCCCCGATCAGCGCACCTTTCCCGTGGTGGTGCGCCAGAGCCCCTATCGCAGCTCCCAGAGCGGCCCCACCCCCGGCCATTTCCGCCGTGCGCTTCCCATTGCCCTGGGACACGCGCATGATCGGTGTGGTCTGAATGGCATATTCCTTCCCATCCAACTCGAAAGAGGTCAGCACAACACGCAGCTTGGCGCCGCCCGCCAGGTGCCCGGCCGGAATAGCCTGAATGACCTTGCCGGAAAATTCGGTGTCTTTCGGGACAATCTCATGCCCGTCGGCCACAATCGCTTCCGCCAGCTTGCCCGTGAATTGGTCTCCAGGCGCGCTGCTTCTGGAACTGACCGCTCGATCGAGGTGCACCTCCACAGCAGTACCTTGTGACATGGTCATGGTGGCGGGCTTAGACGGAATCGGGGGACGGGCATAAACATAAGCGGCTATCGCGCCCACCGCTAACAGAATCGCTGGCCATTTTGTTTTTTGCGATGTCATATCAGTCTCTCCTCGGTTGGGTTTCAGTTGATTTCAGCCTTCAACTCATAACGCGACAAACGGTGAGGAATTAGGGTCATGCGGATTTGAGCTTTTTGTAAGGGAAGTGGCGCTGAGGATATGAAGCGGAGAACGTCGACGAGATCGCATCGGCCAGGCATCTCGTCGACGTATCCCCGATTTTCGGACTCAATTAACGGAATGGCGCTGCTTCAGTACAGAAAGTAGCCGTTGTATGCGGCGCCATAGATTTTGGTGAGGCCGGTGCCTGAGAGGTCCTTCAACAGCACAGCGCGCTTGTCGATATTGGTTTGGGCAGGAAATAGCTGGTAGACATTAGTGCCCGCGAAGCCGAAGAGTAAGTCCTTGCCGGTGCATACGATCCCGAACAGATTCGCTATCTTCAGCTCGGAGTATGCCAGGACCGCTCCAGTCTTGGGATTGAGCAGCACCAGGGTATCGGGTGTATTGCTCTCCAGAGCCGATTGGTAGTAGCCGGAGAGGACAAGGCCGCCCGCATAGAAAGTCAGATCACCCGCCGACTTAAATGGTTTGGTCGATCCCACCCGCGACACCTTACCGGTCGTAATGTTGATGGTGTAAAGCTCGG
>Ga0302324_100008155_pt1 | contig 22134 bp, 26 predicted proteins | sample Palsa_T0_1_FD_201949 | JGI IMG/M metagenome (GOLD analysis project Ga0302324, IMG submission 201949) | Peat permafrost microbial communities from Stordalen Mire near Abisko, Sweden - Palsa_T0_1 | ecosystem: Environmental > Terrestrial > Soil > Palsa > Peat permafrost | place: Sweden: Abisko...
TGGCGAAGATCCGGATCTGCGTCCCGCCGGAAACTAATGCAAGCCAGCGGAACGACGGAACATATCTAAAGGTATGTTCCGCCGGCCCCCGCCAGAATATTCCCGGGACATTTTCCATGTCCCGGGAATATTTATTTGGATTGATTGCGCGATTGCACTGACAACGATTGCGCTGGCAGTGCGCCTGATATCGTCGACTGTGGCGGCGCAAGCTTCTTCATGATCCCGATAGGGATCGCTCTCAGCATCAACGTCCATCTCGCGGCCGTGCGTCGCACGAAACCCGGCACGGGTTTGGCGGGTACCTTGCTTTGCTATGTGCATTTCATCGTGAATTTCCATTGCCGGCCGCACAATCGCAGGGTGTCACGCCCGCGTGATGTTTCTAAAATGGATTTTAGCCGGTGCTGCCGGAACATGCTTCGTAACGGCGGGTTTTCTCTGTGAACTAGCAGAACGACGACCCAACGAACGGAGCAACCCAATGACCAGTCTCAAGACGCTCAGTGCACTTGTTATTCTTTCCGCCGCGATCGCGACCCCGGTGTTCGCCCAGGACGCCGGCATGCTCGGTCCGAGCAAGCATGTCCGAACCCATGATCAATGGAATTTTCGCGGAGCGTATAATCAGTCGATGGCGCCCTATGCGACCAGCGACGAATATCGGAACCGCGAGAACTTCGGCTTCAGCGGGTTTGACCCGTCGAGGGTAGGCGGCGAAAGCCCGAACCTCAATCCCCCGAGCTGAAGTCCCTGATCGGCTGTTTCCGGGATCATCCTGGAGACCACCATCCATCTCGGCCAGCCTTGCGACACTCCCCACCCCACCAGGGATGGGGAGTGTTGCGTTGTAAAATGCCGCTGACGGTACATCTGGCGACAGTGCGCCTGATGTTTGAGTCCGGTTCTCAATCAATCGGAACCGACTGGGGTTTAATGCGCGATGCCTTCGCGATCAAACAGCGCCATCAAGGTACCGGTCATGGTCGCGACCAGTTTCTCCTTGCGTTCCTCCACCGCGAATGCCTGCGCGTCACAGACGGTGATGGTTCGGCCGGGCTTGAGGACCCACGCCCGAAACAGAAAATAATCGCCCCGCGCCGGGGCGATGAGGTTGGTCTTGAATTCGACGGTCAGAACCGCCGCGTTGTCGGGCATCAGCGAGAAAGCGGCATAGCCGCAGGCGGTATCGAGCGCGGTCGTGATGATACCGGCGTGGATAAAACCATGCTGTTGCGTATAGGCGACGGCGTACGGCATTCTCAATTCGATCTCGCCGGCCTTGAGGCCGGCAATCTCAATGCCCAGCGTCGCCATGGCGGTCTGGCGCGCGAAGCTGGTCCGGACACGCGCCTCGAAATTGGCATCCTTCGGATCGAATCTCGCCATCTGTCGCCTCGTTTCGGGTATGCCGGAATCGCAGACGCGGAGACGTACCCGATTCCGAAGGTCGGCGTCTTTGAAAAATGTCCGGCTCCCTGGCCCGCACTCTCGCGGCCATCGCGTCATTCTCAACACGTCAGGCCGGCTGTCGCTTCACGGTTAAGGCGCATGATGGACTCGAAAGGGTCACACCGGGTCAGCATCCTCGCAGCTGCCACCAGAAAAGGAAGCTGGACATGAACAACCTAGCATTAGGCTGCCGCGAAATCGAAGCGCTTTGCAGGGAACGCGCGATGTCGGACAGCGCGCGTAGCTGGAAATGGCTGGGAGAGGCCGATCGCTGGAGCGATCTCGCGCACCGGGAAATCGCGTTTCGTTTTCAGAATAACCAGATGCACGCTGGTTCCATGGCGATGGGACCCAATACCATTGAAGGCGACTCGCACCGACAGAAGCACGAGTCGATCCAGCGCCTGCAATCCGTCATGCGTGGCGGATAATTTTCGCGCGCGGGCGCCTTATATTTTTAACGGCGCCACCGTCACCGGGCTCATGTCATTGTGCTGAATTGAACTGGAGTGTCCGTCATCCCAATCAATGGTGACGCCGCTCCAGGCCGTTCCGGCAATCGTGCCAAGATCGGTTGTCGTGGCTCCCCAGCAAACGCGGTCGCCGACCTTGAGCAGTCTGGATTTGTCACCGGTCATTGTTTGTCCGTTTAATCCCGGTCGGTGGTCCGAAGCGCCGCCCGCTCGCGTCTTCGGCGAGGTGTCGATAGGAACCGCCAAGGCGCGGCATGTCAATTGAGTGCACTGTCGCCGTAATACCCCGCTTTCATCAAAATCCCTGTTTTTTGGGATCTGCATCACCGGGGAACCCGGAGCCGGCTGGTTGCTGGCAAGCATCTTGCAACAAGCATCTTGAATTAAGCCAGATCGGTCAAATCGTTCGGATTTGGGCGAACAACTTTGGATGCGGGGCTGGGACATGAGATTTGCAACGGCTTTGATCGCGGGTGTTCTCATGCTGGCGGGGGTGAATTCAAGCCATGCCGCAATCCGGATTGCTGATGATCCCGGCGGCAAGATAGGCACTTACATCGATAGATATCAGGGTCTTCGCAGTTCAGGCGAGACCGTGATCATCGACGGCCTGTGCGCCTCGGCATGCACCATGGTGCTGGGCGCGGTTCCGCGTGAGAGGATATGCGTGACTTCTCAAGCCGTTTTGGGTTTCCACGCGGCGTGGGATTCGGACGCCAATGGCCATGCGGTAACCAACCCGGGCGCCACGCAGATGCTGTATTCGATTTATCCCTCCTCGGTACGACGCTGGATCGCGGCACGCGGGGGGCTGAAACCGCAGATGATCTTCCTGCGCGGCAAGGAGCTGATGAGCATGTATCGCCCCTGCTATCTCGACGCCCAGGCTTCCTCACCGCGCTGATCTGGAATTTATACCCGGATGACGTGACCAGGCGACGAGAGCCGGGCGGCGAAGCACCGAAATTACGGTGATGGGGTAGACGGAAATTACGGTGCCAGTGCACTCAACATCCTCCACCGTCCGGCGATATTTGTAGATCGCCGCAAGTGTCGGTGCAAAAATTCAAAAGGTCCGACGGCAATGGTGGGCGCACAAGGGATCGAACCTTGGACCTCTCCCGTGTGAAGGGAACGCTCTCCCGCTGAGCTATGCGCCCGGGATTTTCGTGCCCGATCAAGGGCCCTGAAATCAGCGCCGGATCGGTCGAAAGATAGTGCCAGAGCCCGCGATTTACGAAGTGCGGGCCATCGGTGTCAAGCTGTCAGCGCGTCAAAACAGGCGGGGAGGGGTCCCCCGGGCCTGTTAATCCCTTTTGGGGGCCGGCGATTTGCGCATAACGCTGTTTTGTTGAAGCGGATCAACGTGATTTGCCCGTCGTGCCAATCTGTCGCAATCGGCATGGTTGATCTTGACCCCAAATCAAAACCAAAATCCAGCCTATCCCGTCCCGATAGAGGGGCGTTTCGCGATCGTCACGAACGCGGGGCGGGATGCGGTGGACGTGGCGGCGCCTTTGACGAATGGCGCTCAAGCGGACGGCGAAGTCGTGTGGTCCTGACGCCCCGACGCTGGCGTCAAGTCGGCGGAATTATCTGCTGGCGATGGTGACAAACAAGCACGGTCGCCAGGGAGAGCACGAAGGAAACCGTTAAAACCATTGCGCGGGGAATGCCGGGTGATTCCGGTGTGACCTGACTAACGCGTGTGCTTTTTACTTTCTACCATCGCACACGCGGCTGCGGGCGCATCGGGCGCCCGGCATTCCCTGCGCCCTCTGATGTTTCGAGGGCATAGCTTACAGCAAAACTCGGGCGAATATGCCGCGAGATCGAGAAAGTGTGTTTGCGAAGGATAGGCTGTTTGAAATCGGGATCGGTGCGTACGCAACCACATTCGTCATGCCCGGGCTTGACCCGGGCATCCATCCATCTTCGCAAGAAGTTCTTTTCGAAGGAGATGGATTGCCGGGTCAAGCCCGGCAATGACAATCTCGAAATCTATTTTGGACTTGGCTGTCTGAAATTCGAATACGAAGCGCTCCCCGCATCAAACCGGCCGCTACTTCACGCGCCCTGCTGGCGGGCGCGGGAGGCGTGGGACTGCAGTGCGCGGATGCGTTCGGCCAGCGTGCCGCCGCCCTCGGGGATGCCGCCATGGGGTGTGGCGCCATTCGCCATCGTGCCATTGGCCGGTCTCGTCTTCGCCGGGATCACCGGTTCTGCCGCCAGCATCGCCTCGATCGGCGAATTCGGCCCTTCGAGCTGCATCGCCAGTTTGGCAACTTCGGCGGCGATATCGTTGATGCGCTCGCGCAGCAACGCATTTTCCATGCGCTCGGTGGCCCAGGAGCTTTCGGCCTGCTGCTGGATCGCGTTGATGTCGCGCTGCAGCTTGCTGCGCTCGTCGCGCGCGACGCGCAGCTGTTCTTCCACCGCGGCCTTCTCGGTCCGCAGCTTGTCCAGCGCCGGCGACTTGCCGCCGTTCATCGCGGTGATCTCGTCGCGCAATTCCCTGGCGGTGCGCTCACTGGCCTCATGGAGCTGGCGCAGCTGATTGTTTTCATAGTCGCGCTCGGCCAGGAGCTTGCCCTGGGTGGCCAGCCGCGTTTCAAGGTCGTTGACGCGGTTGCCGAGCATCTCGGCTTCCTTGACCTGGACGATCAGCTGGCGATCCAGATCAGTGACGCGCTGGCTCAAATTCTCGACCCGGCCGCGCGCCTCCGTCAGTTCGCGCGTCGCGGTGTCGGATTCGCCGCGCTGTTGTTCGAGCCGCGCCTGGGTGGTGACGAATTCCTTTTCGGCATCGTCGACGCGGCCCTTCAGCGCATCGACCTGGGTGCGCACCGCCACCAGTTCAACCTGGCGGCTTTCCGCCATCAGCGAACGGTCGGACAGCTCATGGTTGATTTTCGCCAGCTCGTTTTGCTTGTTGTTCAGCGCCTGCTCGGCCTGACGCAGCGCTTCGGTCTTGGCGGTGAATTCCTCTTCGGTGGCGCGCAGCTGTTCCTTCACCGCCTTCTCGCGGGCCTCCAGCGAAAAGATGGTGGCGTTCTTTTCGCCGAGCTCGAGCTTCATGCGGTTGATGGCGTCGGATTTCTTGCCGAGTTCGGCGAGCTGGCTGGTGGTCTTGTTCTTGAGCTGGTCGACGCTCATCTCCAGCCGCCGCGCCGACATTGCGAACTCCGCGCGCAGCTGGTCCTTGTCGGCCTGGATTTCCGCCATCGACAGCGGCGTCGCCGCCTCGAGGCGCCGGGTCGTCAGCCGCACCGCGCGGTTATGCACCAGCGGCACGATCATCAGCCCGAACAGCATCGAGACCAGAAAACCGATCGCCAGATACATGATCGGTTCGACCATTGAACGCCACTCCCCACTGGAAAAAGTCTTAATTACAATGGCATGGCGGACAGGGTAAACGCCAGCCTAATGCCGCGTTAACGTTATCCGGTAACCTGTGGCGCGTCCCCGTTCACAAACCCGCCGCTTTGCCGGTTCGCGCATGGGCTGCCGGTAAAATCGGCAGCGGCGTTAGCGGAGCCGCGAGGTCAGAACGGGTTCCAGGTCGCGCGCGGGGTATATTTGAGATAGCCGATATTGGCGCCCAGCCGCAGGCCGAGACCGGAGCGGATCGGCACCAGCACGATATTGTTCGCCGTCAGCGCGGTCATTCCAAAGCCGCCGATAATATAGGCGGAGCCGTCGATGCCGGCAAAGCGCTGGTAGATCGCGCCGGTCGCCGGCAGGTTGTACACCAGCGTCATGGTGCGTGCGCCATCGCCGCCCCAGTCGAAGCCGACCGACGGTCCCTGCCAGAACACCCGCAGGTCGCCGGCATTCTTGGTGTAGAGCGTGCCTTCGCCGTAGCGCAGTCCGGCGACAAAGGCGCCCGAGCCTTCCTCGCCGAGAATATAGCCGTTCGGCAGGCCCCATTGGCTGACCGCGCGCTCGATCACCGAGGCGAGGCCGCGCGACACGTTGCCGAAGAACCGGTGCCCGGCGCTGGTCAGCTCGTCCGGCCCGTAAGTATTGGGGCTGGGCTGGCGCTGCGGCGGCGGCAGTTCCGGCGCCGCCTGCTGGGCAGAAGCGGGCACGGACCAGCACATCATCGCGGCGAGCGTCACCGCTGCAAGGCGAGAGGCGAAAATCATGAAAAAACCCCTGGGTATTGAAATCCCGGCCGCGGTCTTAACCTGACGCTGACAAGCATGGCTCAAGGTTGCGCCCAGTGTCCCCCGACTCGGATGTTATCGGCATCAACTATGACGGCACAACGGCAGGAAAGAAACGGCAGTCGGCCCGAAATCCGCTTTCGCCCCGGAATAGCCTTGATCCCGTTGCTGGCGGCTCGCTTCTGGATCAGCCTGTTCTGGATCGGTCTCTTCTGGATAGGTTTTGGCGCGCCGGGCCTGCAGGAATTTGCGGCGCGGGCCGCGACCACCGAGCGCGTCGTGGTCAACCGTTTCAGCGGTCTGGCCATCGAGGGCTATGATCCGGTCGCGTATTTCACCGACGCCCGTCCCCTTGTCGGCCTGCCGGAGTTCGAGGCGTCACAGGCCGGGGCGGTCTGGCGCTTCCACAACGAGGGCAACCGCGCTTCCTTCGTCGCCCACCCCGACATTTACGCTCCGCAGTTCGGAGGCTACGACCCGATCGATCTGGCGCGCGGCATCACCATTGCCGGCAACCCCCGGTTCTGGCTGGTCTCGGGCGAGCGGCTCTATCTGTTCGGGCGCGAGCAAAACCGCGATGCCTTTGCCGCCGGTCCGGATCATGCCTTGCGGGAGGCAGCCGAACGCTGGCCGGCGCTGGAACTGGAGCTGGCCCAGTAGAAGAGCAAGCCGTCATCGCGCCGCCGAAGGATCGCCCCAGGCGATGAACTCCGGCACGATGAAATCGGCCCGTCCCCGTCCGAATTGCAAGTCGGCCCCGTGCGCATCCGTGATCCGGCCGCCGGCCGCGGTGACGATGGCGTGGCCCGCCGCGATGTCCCATTCGCAGGTGGGCGCGAGGCGCGGATAGATGTCGGCGGCGCCTTCCGCTACCCGGCCGAATTTGACCGCCGAACCCAGCATCTGCCTGACGGCGCCGGGCCTGCCGTCGATAAAGGCTTCGGTCCTGGCATCGCCGTGCGAGCGGCTGACCGCCGCGATCCAGGGGGCGCCGGTCGCTGGGAGGGGACGGGTGTGGATCGGTTCGGCCCCAGGATCGGCACCAACGGGAGCCCGATCGCCGATGGCCAGCCGTTCGGCGCCCCGGCCTACCAGGCCCCGCCATATCAGTCCGAGCGCGGGTGCGCCGATAATGCCCAACAGTGGCACTGCGTTGCTCACCAGTGCGAGATTGACCGTGAACTCGCCGCGGCCGGCGACAAATTCCTTGGTGCCGTCAAGCGGGTCGATCAGAAAGAAACTGCCGTCGTAAGGCGGCCTGGCCAGATGAACGCGCTCCTCGGATATGGCCGGGATCGCTGGAACAAGCCGGGCCAGGCCCTCGCCAATGATGCGGTCGGCGGCGAGATCGGCCTCCGTCACCGGCGATCCGTCGGCCTTGCCGTCGATTCTCATGGCCCCGCGATTGACGGCCAGAATCGCCGCCCCGGCCCGGACCACGAGATCGGTCAGGGGCTCGATGAGCGCGGCCGCGGCGTCGCGGTCGATCAGCGGGACTGGCGAACGTGCCTCATTCATGGGTGGACCTTAACCTGTCTCTATCTCTATGTTTATGCGGGCAGGCCGCAAACCGGCCCGCATTCGCGCTGCCTTGTGTTGGCAGCACGCGCGTCCGCAGTGTATCAAGCCAGCAAGCATGCGTGATTCGCCGTGTCCGCGCTTTGGCGGATTTCCAGGAACATCTCCAGGAACATCTTATGTCTGGTACTTCGTCTCCAAGTTCTGCTCCAGATTCGCCCGCCCCCGATGCCCTCGAACTGGCGGCGCTGCTGTGCTCGCGGGTTTGCCACGATCTTATCAGTCCAGTGGGCGCCATCGTGAACGGGCTGGAGGTCCTCGACGACAATCCCAAGCCGGAAGATCGCGAATTTGCCCTCGATCTGATCCGCAAGAGCGCCAAGACCGCCTCCGCCCGGCTGCAGTTCTGCCGTCTGGCGTTTGGCGCGGCCGGCTCCTCGGGGGCGCAGATCGACCTCGGCGATGCGCAGGCGATGGCGCGGGGTCATCTTGAAGACGGCAAGACCACGATCACATGGAATCTGCCGCGCGTGCTGTTGCCGAAAAACCGGGTCAAGCTGCTTCTGAACATGATGGTGATCGCACAGCAGACGATCCCGCGTGGCGGGGTGCTCACGGTCGATCCGGTCGGCGAAGGCGACGGGGCGGGCTTTCGTGTCGCGGCCTCCGGGCTCAACGCCCGCATGCCGCAGAACATCGCCGATCTCCTGAGTTCGGGCCATGTCTCGATCGTCGATGCGCATGCGGTGCAACCCTACTACACGCGGCTGCTGGCACAGGCCAGCGGACTGAGCGTGGTGCTTGCACCCGAGGGCGATGCGATCGTGGTGACCGCTTCCTGAGCGGGCGTTTGCTTGCGGCAAGCCGTTCCACCGGACCGGGAAAGCGCCGCGACGGACAACATGGTTAACCAGAAGTTTACCAAATGCCCCGGGTTCAACGGCGCCATGTTATCTCTTTGTTGAACCCGTTCTTTTCCAAATACTCAACCAATATTAAACGCTTTGCATAGAAGCTGGCCAAACTCTGAATGGCGTGTCGACGTCGCGCGCCGATGGGTTCGAAGGCCTTTCTCATGGATGATCTGTTACGAGAATTTCTGACCGAGACCAGCGAAAGCCTGGATACTGTTGATAATCAGTTGGTTCGGTTCGAGCAGGATCCGAACAACGCCAAGATTTTGGACAATATTTTCCGTCTGGTTCATACCATCAAGGGAACCTGCGGCTTCCTGGGTTTGCCACGGCTCGAAGCGCTGGCCCATGCCGGCGAAACCCTGATGGGTAAATTCCGCGATGGTATGCCGGTCACGGCCGAAGCGGTGACGCTGATCCTGAGCAGCATCGACCGAATTAAGGAAATTCTCGGCGGGCTCGAGGCCACCGAGGCCGAGCCGCAAGGCACCGATCAGGACCTGATCGTGCAGCTTCATCAGCTGGCCGAGCGCGACATGGAGGCGATGTCTGCGGCGGCCGAGCCGGTCGCGGTCGCGCCAGAAGTGCCTGTCGTACCAGCCCCGCCGGTCCAGCCTGCGAAAGTGCAGGGCACGCTGACGCCCCAGGTGCTGGAGCGCGAATTGCGTCCTGGCGAAGTGTCGCTGGATGACCTGGAGCGCGCATTCCGCGAGACCGCGACGGAGGTGATCCCGGCCCACATTGCCGAGGTTGCTGCATCGTCGGCGCCCGAGCCGGAGCCTGAACCCGAACCGCGCGTAGCGTCACCCAAGGGGCCAAAGGCCGTGACGAAGAAAACAGTTGTCGAAGTCGAAGCTACCTCTGAGGGCGATCGCGTCGCCAACCAGTCGATCCGCGTCAATGTGGACACGCTGGAACACCTGATGACGATGGTGTCGGAACTGGTTCTGACCCGCAACCAGCTGCTGGAGATATCCAGGCGCAACGAGGATACCGAGTTCAAGGTGCCGCTGCAGCGGCTGTCCAACGTCACCGCCGAGCTGCAGGAAGGCGTCATGAAGACGCGGATGCAGCCGATCGGCAATGCCTGGCAGAAGCTGCCGAGAATCGTGCGCGATCTGTCCAGCGAACTGCACAAGCAGATCGAACTGGAGATGCACGGCGCCGACACCGAACTCGATCGGCAGGTGCTCGACCTGATCAAGGATCCGCTGACCCATATGGTGCGCAATTCGGCCGATCACGGGCTGGAGACGCCGGCCGAGCGGGCCGCCGCGGGCAAGCCCGAGCAAGGCACCATTCGGCTGTCGGCCTATCATGAAGGCGGCCATATCATCATCTGCATCGCCGACAACGGCCGCGGCCTCAACACCGAGCGGATCAAGGCCAAGGCGGTCTCCAACGGTCTCGTCAGCGAGACCGAACTGGAGAAGATGACGGAAGCGCAGATCCACAAGTTCATCTTCGCGCCGGGCTTCTCGACCGCCGCCGCCGTCACCAGTGTGTCCGGCCGAGGCGTCGGCATGGACGTGGTGCGTACCAATATCGACCAGATCGGCGGCACCATCGACATCAAGTCGGTGGCCGGCGAGGGCTCCTCGGTCACCATCAAGATCCCGTTGACGCTCGCCATCGTCTCGGCGCTGATCGTGGAAGCCGGCGGCGACCGCTTCGCGATCCCGCAGCTGTCGGTGGTCGAACTGGTGCGGGCGCGCGCCAATTCCGAGCACCGCATCGAGCGGATCAAGGACACCGCGGTATTGCGTCTGCGCAACAAGCTGTTGCCGCTGATGCATCTGAAGAAACTGCTCAAGATCGACGACGGCTCCTCTTCCGATCCGGAAAACGGTTTCATCGTGGTGACGCAGGTCGGCAGCCAGACCTTCGGTATCGTGGTCGACGGCGTGTTCCACACCGAGGAAATCGTGGTCAAGCCGATGTCGACCAAGCTGCGCCACATCGACATGTTCTCCGGCAACACCATTCTGGGTGACGGCGCGGTGATCATGATCATCGATCCCAACGGCATTGCCAAAGCGCTCGGCGCTTCCGGTGGTGCGTCCCACGAAATCGCCGACGAGAACGCCGCGTCGCGTGCCAACGCCGCCGAACAGCTGACCTCGCTGCTGGTGTTCCGGGCCGGCTCGACCCAGCCCAAGGCGGTCCCGCTGGGCTTGGTGACCCGGCTGGAAGAACTCGCCACCGACAAGATCGAGCTCTCCAACGGCCGCTATATGGTGCAATACCGCGATCAGCTGATGCCGCTGGTGCAGATGAACGGCGTCAGCGTCCAGACGTCGGGCTCGCAGCCGATCCTGGTGTTCGCCGACGACGGTCGCTCGATGGGCCTGGTGGTCGACGAGATCATCGACATCGTCGAGGAACGGCTTCACATCGAGGTCGGTGGCCAGGGCGAGGGCATTCTCGGCTCCGCGGTGATCAAGGGACAGGCCACCGAGGTGATCGACGTCGGCCACTTCCTGCCGATGGCGTTCTCCGACTGGTTCACCCGCAAGGAGATGCGTCCCTCGGTATCCGCGCAATCGGTGCTGCTGGTCGACGACAGCGCGTTCTTCCGCAACATGCTGGCGCCGGTCCTCAAGGCGGCGGGCTATCGGGTGCGGGTTGCGCCCAACGCGCAGGAGGGCCTGGTGGCGCTGCGTTCGGGCCAGGTGTTCGATGTGGTGCTGACCGACATCGAAATGCCCGACATGAACGGGTTCGAATTCGCCGAGACGATCCGGGCCGACGCGCATCTGAGCACGATGCCGATCATCGCACTGTCCTCGCTGGTATCGCCGGCGGCGATCGAGCGCGGGCGGCAGGCCGGCTTCCACGATTACGTCGCCAAATTCGATCGCCCCGGTCTGATCGCGGCGCTGAAGGAGCAAACCGCCGAGCTCAACCGGGCGGCATGAGGAAGCCAGTATGACCAACAAGACCGAAACCACCGAAGGCGCCGTTGCCGAATACGTTACCGCCTTGATCGGCGGACAGCTGTTCGGCTTGCCGATCTCGCGCGTGCAGGACGTGTTCATGCCGGAGCGGCTGACCCGGGTGCCGCTGTCATCGGCCGAGATCGCGGGCGTGCTCAACCTGCGCGGTCGCATCGTCACCGTTGTCGACATGCGCGCCCGTCTCGGCCTGCCGAAGAACGACGACGGCAAACCGCCGATGGCGGTGGGCGTCGACCTGCGCGGCGAATCCTATGGCCTTTTGATCGACCAGATCGGCGAAGTGCTCAAGCTTCCCGACGACGGCCGCGAGGAAAATCCCGTCAACCTCGATCCGCGCATGGCCAAGCTGGCCGGCGGCGTGCATCGCCTCGACGGTCAGTTGATGGTCGTCCTTGACGTCGATCGTGTTCTCGAAATCGTGCCGGACCTGCTGGCGGCGTAGCCGGCGGCAGACAAAGCGTAAAGCAAGTGCACTGGAAACGTCCCTTCGGGATATCTGAGAAGCAGAGGCTGAAATGAAAACATGTCTAGTCGTCGATGACTCAAGCGTCATTCGGAAAGTCGCAAGGCGCATCCTGGAAGGCCTGGATTTCCAGATCGTCGAAGCCGAGGACGGCGAGAAAGCGCTTGAAGTGTGCAAGCGCGGATTGCCCGAGGCAATTCTGCTCGATTGGAATATGCCGGTGATGGACGGCTATGAATTCCTCGGCAATCTCCGCCGCATGCCCGGCGGCGACCAGCCCAAGGTGGTGTTTTGCACTACCGAAAACGATGTCGCGCACATCGCGCGCGCGCTTCATGCCGGCGCCAACGAATACATCATGAAGCCGTTCGACAAGGATATCGTGACCGCCAAGTTCCAGGAAGTCGGTCTTATTTGATTTGACAGTTTGATCCGGCGGCTCAGTGGCCCTCGGCGTTATCGTTCGAAGTATCGCTTGAGCCTAGCTGGTGAGTAATGAGTGTTGCGTTGACAAGTTCCGTGATCCCGAATGCGACGCAGCAGGAGCTGCGGGTGATGGTGGTCGACGATTCCGTCGTCATCAGAGGGATGATCTCCCGCTGGGTCTCTTCCGAACCCGATATGGTTGTCGCGGCATCGCTGCGTACCGGTCTTGACGCTGTCAACCAGATCGAGCGCATCAATCCCGATGTTGCCGTGCTCGATATCGAAATGCCGGAACTCGACGGCATTTCCGCGCTGCCATTGCTGCTGGCCAAGAAACGCAACCTCATCATCATCATGGCGTCGACCCTGACCCGCCGTAACGCGGAGATCAGCTTCAAGGCGCTTTCGCTCGGCGCATCGGACTATATTCCGAAGCCGGAAAGCACCCGCGAACCCGCAGCCGCCGAAACCTTTCGCCACGATCTCATTCAGAAAATTCGTCATCTCGGCGCCAAGGTCCGCCGCCCGGCTCCGGCTTCTTTGGCCCCGTCGCTGGCACCGGCCCGCGAGCCGTTGGCCCGACCGGCGGCGCCGGCTGCCAGTCCGCCGTTGCTGCGCCGCGCGTTCAGCGCGCAGGCGCCGCGCGTGCTTCTGATCGGATCATCGACCGGCGGTCCGCAGGCGCTGATGTCGCTGGTCGGCGAGATCGGCGCGGTGATCGACCGTTTTCCCGTGCTCATCACCCAGCACATGCCGCCCACCTTCACGACGATTCTGGCCGAGCATCTGGCGCGCTCAAGCCATCGGCCGGCGCGTGAAGCCGTCGACGGCGAGATCGTCAAGGCCGGCAATATCTATCTCGCGCCGGGCGGCCGCCATATGCGCGTCGTTCGCCATGGCGCGGACGCCGCGATCGCGCTCGATGACGGGCCGCCGGTCAATTTCTGCAAGCCCGCCGTCGATCCGCTGTTCGCTTCGGCGGTCGAAGTCTGGCAGGGCGCCATTCTGGCGGTGGTACTGACCGGCATGGGCTCGGACGGCATGCGCGGCGGCAAGGACATCGTTGCGGCCGGCGGCAGCGTGATCGCTCAGGATGAAGCTTCGAGTGTGGTCTGGGGAATGCCGGGCGCGGCTGCGAACGCGGGTATTTGTGCGGCCATTCTGCCGCTTAACCAGATTGCGCCAAAATTGGTTCGACTGTTTTCAGGAGATCGCTCGTGACACCCATGGATTATGAATTCCTGCGCAAGCTTCTGAAAGAGCGCTCCGGGCTGGATCTGTCACCTGACAAGCAATATCTGGTCGAGAGCCGATTGATTCCGCTGGCCCGCAAGGTCGGTCTTCCGGGAATCACCGAACTGGTTCAGAAGATGAAGTCCGGACCGGACGCGCTGACGGCCGAAGTGGTCGAGGCGATGACCACCAATGAGACCTTCTTCTTCCGCGACAAGGTTCCGTTCGATCATCTGCGCGAGACCATGCTCCCGGCGCTGCTGCAGGCGCGTGCCAGCCGCCGTTCGCTGCGGATCTGGTGCGCGGCCGCGTCGACCGGGCAGGAGCCTTATTCGATTGCGATGTGCCTGAAGGAACTCGGCGCGGCGCTGGCCGGATGGCGGGTCGATATTATCGGCACCGATCTGTCGCAAGCGGTGCTGGAGAAATCCAGAGCCGGTATCTTCAGCCAGTTCGAGGTCCAGCGCGGGTTGCCCATTCAATTGCTGGTCAAGCATTTCACCCAGGTTGGAGAACTGTGGCAGCTCAACGCCGATGTCCGCTCCATGGTGCAGTTTCGTCAACTGAACCTGCTGCACGACTTTTCGCAACTTGGAACGTTCGACGTGATCTTCTGCCGTAACGTGCTGATCTATTTCGACCAGGATACCAAAGCCGGCATCTTCGAGCGCCTTGCAAAGGTGGTCGAATCCGACGGCTTCCTGGTGCTGGGCGCCGCCGAATCCGTGGTCGGGATTTCCGACGCCTTCAAGCCGTATCCGGAACGGCGCGGGCTTTACCGCCCGAACGGCACCCGGGCGGCGCGGCCTGGTGCCGCGGCAGGCATGCCGCAGGCATTGCGGGCGGTTGCATCGGTAGCGCGTTGAACGCGACGTCGCGGCGCCGCCGCTAGCCGTTTTTCCGGGCTACAGGATCGCATGCGGCAGGAATCGCGAGCTATTTCCGGTGATCGGATTCTCGTCCTCGCGGATCGACAGCCCGCCTGGCGCGTGGTCGATCAGCCAGCTGCCGAGCACCGGATATTGACCGGAAAAATTCGGCAGCGGCGCCAGGGCCTGACGGATGAAACCCTCGGCGCCATATGGCCCCTGTTGTTCCGCCACCGTCTCGCCTGCGCGGATCAGCGCGATGTTGGCTCCTTCGCGGGAATATAGCGGCTTGCGGACGAAGGTAGCGCCCAGCCTGGCGGCGTTGGGGTCGTCCTCGAAAAAAGCCGGCAACAAGTTGGGATGACCGGGAAACATCTCCCACAGCAAGGCAAGCATGCCCTTGTTGGAGAGGATGGCCTTCCACGGCGGTTCGATCCAGCGCGTCGACGCGCTGGCGAGCTTGGCGCCAAAGGCGTCGTGAAACATCCACTCCCAGGGATAGAGCTTGAACGCCAATTCGATCGGGCGGTTGTCGAGATCGACGAAATTGCCGTCGTTGCGCCATCCGATGGCTTCGATATCGAGCAGGGTGGTCGCAAGACCGGCCTGTCGCGCGGTGTCCTCGAGATAGGCCAGCGTGGCCGCATCCTCGGCGTTTCCGGTCGATCCGGCGAGATGAAGGTGAACTCCGCTGCCGATTTTCTTCCAGGCGTCGATCAGGCGTTCATGGAGCGAATTGAACTGGTCGGCACCGGCGGGAAGGATGTGCCGCTCGACCGCCTGCTCGAGCCAGGTCCATTGAAACACCGCCGCCTCGAAAATCGACGTCGGCGTATCCGCGTTATACTCCAGAAGTTTCGCCGGACCGCTGCCGCCGAAACTGAGATCGAGCCGGCCGTAGAGGCTGGCTTCGCCGCGGCGCCAGCTGTCACGGATCAGCGGCCAGAATGCCTCCGGTATCTTCAGGCGGCGCAAGGCGCGTTCGTCGTCGATCGCGCGGCCGACGAGTTCGAGGCACATCGCATCGATCTCGCCTGACGGGGCCTCGATCTGACGTTCGATTTCATCGAGCGTGAAGGCGTAACAGGCGCGTTCGTCCCAATAGCGTTCGCCGTCAATGGTGTGAAAATCGAATCCGCAGGCCGCGGCGGTGGCACGCCAGTCGTCGCGTTCATGGCAGGCAAGGCGCTGCACGGGACGGCGCTAGCCGCCGCCATGCGCATGGCCGTGCCCATGGAATCGGCCCGGCCCGCCGCCGAAGCCGCCATAGGCCACGCCCCGGCAGGTGGCGATGAGGCGCCCATCCGGGCCGCGCATCACTTCACGAAGCAAGCCGGGGCCGCAATCGCGCCGCCGCACAAAACCCATCGATACCGCGCCGACCGCCGCGCTACCCATCATGGTCAAGACGACGCGGCGCGAGCGTTTCATATGGCGGCCTCGGATCAGATTCTTGAACGGCGGGATCAGACTGGATGTGGCTCGTTACTTAGGCATGCAGCCGCATGCGAGGCAAGCAAAAGGCGAATATTTCACGGCATCGTGGGGCGTACGCCTGCATTCGTTGTCAGCCGCCGAAATGCGACGCGAACGCGCGTGCAAACGAACCGAAGCCGCCGCGCGTCACACCCGACTCGGACGTTGTGCCCGGCGATGAAGAACCCGGCGAGGAATCGCCGCCGAAGAAACTGCTGCGGCGCGACCAGTATCCGCCGTGACCGCCGCCGGAAGATCCGCGCGAGGAACAGTCGGTGCCGGTTTGCGGCAATGACGGCGCCGCGATTCCCGGCGATTTCGGTTCGCAGTCGCCCCGCGGCGTCAGCGCATAGGCGCCGCCGCCAATGGCGAAGGTGCCCATCAGCAGCAGGGCCACATGACGCGTGCGTTTCACCGGCGGCGTGGTCTGGAGCGCAGCCGGCGTAACCGGCCTGCGTTTGCCGAACTCCCTGGTCGGAGGCTCGGCCATGCTCAATAGATCATCGAGGCGGCGTTGAGGGCGCCGGCGGCAAGCGAGGCCAGCCCGAGCCAGATCGCGGCGGCAAGTTCGCCCGCCGCGATCTTCGCCGACAGGTTCGGCACAGGTATCTTGACGATGAAAAAGACCGCGATCTGGACGATCAGCGCGATCGCGCTCCAGATCAGGCAATCCACGATATTGGCGGAGTGGGCGATGGCGCTGACGACCGGCAGCACGAAACCGAGCAGGCTAAGGCCGAGCGCGATGGCGGCCGCGGGATCGTTGTCGCGGATCAGCTGGAACTCGTCGTGCGGCGTGACGCGGGTGTAGACGAAGAGGTAGGCGACGACGGCAATGATGGCGGTACAGAAATAGAGCAGGAACGCCGGCAGTCCGGCCAGTGATTGAAGAATCATGAGAGGCCCCCGAGTCGCGATGGCGCCAGAGTCGCACACCCCGTCTGTCGGCGCACCCAGATCACGCGTTCAATCCCCAAACAAAAACCCCGCCATTTGCGGCGGGGTCCAGTCTGGGAGGAGTGGGCCGAACAGGCTCACGGTAAATTCGTGGTCAGGCGGGAATGCGCTCTTCGACCTCGTGCGGCTCGCGCAGCACATAGCCACGGCCCCACACGGTCTCGATGAAGTTGCGGCCTTCGGAGGCGTTGGCGAGCTTCTTGCGCAGCTTGCAGATGAAGACGTCGATGATCTTCAGTTCCGGCTCGTCCATGCCGCCATAGAGATGGTTGAGGAACATTTCCTTGGTCAGCGTGGTGCCCTTGCGGAGCGAGAGCAGCTCCAGCATCTGGTATTCCTTGCCCGTCAGATGCACGCGCTGGCCGCCGACCTCGACCGTCTTGGTGTCGAGATTGACCACGAGATCGCCGGTCTGGATCACCGACTGGGCGTGGCCCTTGGAGCGGCGCACGATCGCATGGATGCGCGCAACCAGTTCGTCCTTGTGGAAGGGCTTGGTCATGTAGTCGTCGGCGCCGACGCCGAGACCCTTGACCTTGTCCTCGATGCCGGCGAGGCCGGAGAGGATCAGAATGGGTGTTTTGATCTTCGACACCCGAAGCTGCTTGAGCACGTCGTAACCGGACATGTCGGGCAGATTGAGGTCGAGCAGGATAATGTCGTAATCGTAAAGTTTTCCGAGGTCGACGCCTTCTTCCCCGAGATCCGTCGTATAGACGTTGAAACTCTCGGATTTAAGCATCAACTCGATCGACTGCGCGACGGCGCTGTCATCTTCTATCAGCAGAACGCGCATGCCAGTCCCCTATAGTCGCCGCTCCGGGCGTCAGGTCGGCCGCACTTGCGGCACTCAAAACGCCTTTGAACAACTGATTCGGATCCTGACGACATATGGTTAACAAAATCTGATTCGTATCCGCAAGCTCTATCCGTGCAATTTTTGTCGAATCGCCCTAAGATATTGCGTCCAAGCAGCTTTTTGTACCCAATCCCGTTCGAGTCCTACATTAAGAGACGGGCCTAACCGACTCTCACGACTCGACCTTCCTTCTGACGGTCGAGCGTTCTCAGTCACCAAAGACAGTGACGTAATGATTAACGATGCGGGTAAACACCGAGTTAAGGGCGCGGCTACAAAACGCGAAAACTTAAGGTTTTCGCAATGAAGGCGCTCGCCGAGCAGATTAGCGACATCGACGGCGTCAATATTTATGGCCGCGTGGTCGGCGTGCGCGGCCTGATGGTCGAGATCGCCGGGCCGATTCACGCGATGTCGGTCGGCGCCCGCATCGTGATCGAGACCGGCGGCAACCGCTTGATCCCCTCCGAAGTCATCGGCTTTTCCGGCAACAATGCCGTGGTGATGCCGTTTGCCGGCCTTGAGGGGGTCCGGCGCGGCTGCCGTGCCGTCATCGCCAATGCCGCAAGCCAGGTGCGGCCTTCGCCGTCGTGGCTCGGCCGCGTCGTCAACGCGATGGGCGAGCCGATCGACGGCAAGGGCCCGTTGCCCCAGGGCCCGTCGCCGATGCCCTATCGGAACTCGCCGCCGCCGGCGCATTCGCGCAAACGCGTCGGTGCGCCGCTCGATCTCGGGGTGCGGGCGCTCAATACGTTTCTGACCTGCTGCCGCGGCCAGCGGCTCGGCATCTTCGCCGGCTCCGGCGTCGGCAAATCGGTGCTGTTGTCGATGCTGGCGCGCAACGTGGACGCCGATATCACGGTGATCGGCCTGGTCGGCGAACGCGGCCGTGAGGTGCAGGAATTTCTGCAGGACGACCTCGGCGACGAGGGATTGGCGCGCTCGGTGGTGGTGGTGGCGACCTCCGACGAGCCCGCCTTGATGCGGCGGCAGGCGGCTTATCTGACCTTGGCAATCGCCGAGTATTTTCGCGATGAAAACAAGGACGTGCTGTGCCTGATGGATTCGGTGACCCGTTTTGCCATGGCCCAGCGCGAAATCGGGCTGTCGGCGGGCGAGCCGCCGACAGCCAAGGGCTACACGCCGACCGTGTTCACCGAATTGCCGAAGCTGCTGGAGCGCGCCGGTCCCGGCACCGGTGTCGGCACCATTACCGGCATCTTCACGGTGCTGGTCGACGGTGACGATCACAATGAGCCGATCGCGGACGCGGTCCGGGGCATTCTGGACGGCCATATCGTGATGGAGCGGGCGATCGCCGAGCGCGGTCGTTTTCCGGCGATCAACATTCTCAAATCGGTGTCACGCACCATGCCGAAATCGGCCGATCCGGCCTACCTGCCCGTGATCATGCGGGGGCGCCAGGTGATGGCGACCTATGCCGATATGGAGGAACTGATCCGGCTCGGGGCCTATCGGGCCGGCTCAAGCGCGGAGGTCGATGAGGCGATCCGGCTGCATGAGCCGCTCGAGGGCTTCCTGCGCCAGGCCAAGGACGAGGTCAGCGGCCTGAATGAGGGTTACCGCAAGCTTGAGCAAATACTGCGGAATTTGGAAACGGAACGCTAACTTTGTCAGGCCATCATCCGCGCCGTACAAGCCGTTTTGCCGGTGGGGCCCTGGGGGGATACCGGTTTTGTCCCACGTTGAAATTGGGACTTCTGGGAGTATGTGTCGATGAAGTCACGTGAAACGCTGATCCGCCTGAAGAAATTTCAGGTCGATGAAAAGCGCCGAAGGGTCGCCCAGATCGAGGGCATGATTGCTGATTTCCAGCGGATGTCGGTCGACCTCGAGCGCGAAATCCACACCGAGCAGGAACGCGCCGGGATCAACGATCCCTCGCATTTCGCCTATCCGACCTACGCCAAGGCTGCGATCCAGCGGCGGGAGAATCTGACCCGTTCCGCCGATGAACTGCGCATTCAGCTGGAAGACGCGAAAAGTCTGTTGGGCGAAGCCTTCGACGAACTCAAGAAGGTCGAACTGCTGGACGAGCGCGATCAGGCGCGCGAGCGGGCCGAAGAAAACGCCCGGGAGCAGGCCGACCTCGACAGTATAGGCCTGATGCGCGCCCGGATCGGGGCCGTTGCCTGAGGCTTTTCCTTCGGCATCTGCTGCAGAGTTTTCAGAACCCGGACCGCGAGGCCCGGGTTTTTCTTGATCAATTTCCACGAGGCAAGTTCCAAAGGCCAATTTCCACAGGTCCTGCCATCGCTGGCTTGGTGGACCGATTTGGCCCAAGGTATGATACGACACATCCGGACACATCTTGACTGCCGCTCCGGTGAACGAAAGCGATGGGGCATCGCGATTTTGGGGACGCTGAATGCTGACGCCAGCTGAGCTGGTCTGGCTGATTGCCGCCGTGGCGAAGGGGGATGAGGCTGCTTTCGAGCGCCTTTATGCCGCCACGCGCGCGAAACTCTTCGGCGTCGTACTTCGTATCTTGCGGCGACAGGACCTCGCGGAGGAGGTCGTGCAGGAGGTTTACGTCAAGATCTGGAGCAGTGCCGGACAGTTCAATCCCGGCCTGTCCTCGCCGATCACGTGGATGGCGTCGATTGCCCGTAACCGTGCCATCGACGTCGTGCGCAAACGCAGTGAAGTGTCGATCGAAGAGGAGCCGGCGGCGATGGAAGTGGCTGCCGACACGCCGGATCCGCTGGCGCGCCGGGAGATGACGGAAGAGCTGAAGCGAATGCTGGAATGCGTTGGCCGTCTGGAGCCAGATCGGCAAAAGCTGGTGTTGCTGGCCTATTACAATGGCTGGAGCCGCGAGCAATTGGCGGCGAAGTTCGAGACGCCGGTCAATACGGTGAAGACCTGGCTGCGCCGCAGTATGATGGATATCAGGGAGTGCCTCGGACTTTAGATGGCCTACAGCGAAGACCATATCGCGCTCGCCGCGGAATACGCACTCGGCACTCTCGATGTCGATGAGCGCGCGCAGGTTGAAACCATGATGTCCGTCGACAAGGACTTCACGGCGATGGTCGAGGCGTGGGAGCACAAGCTCGGCGTCCTCAACCAGATGGTTGGATCGGTCGAGCCGCGGCCGGAGGTCTGGGACAGGATCAAAGCCGCGATAGGACATTCCGAGCCGCAGGCGCCGATCGTGCTGCCGGACACCTTGCCGCCGGCCGTCCATCAGATCGAGGAATCCGCCGCCGTGCTGGAGCGCTCCAATGTGATCCGGATGTCGGGCCATGCCAGGCGCTGGCGCAGCGTTGCGGCCTTTACCTCGGCGATCGCCGCGGCCCTGGTCGCGCTGATCGGGATTCAGCTGTTTCAGCCGGATTGGCTTCCCGAAGCCATGCGTCCCGCACCGCGCACGCAGCTGGTCGAGGCCAGGGCCCCGGCCGCTGCGGCGCCATCGGCGCAATATGTTGCCGTGCTGCAGAAGGATGGCGGCTCGCCGGCGTTCATTCTCACGGTTGACGGGGCGACCAAAAATTTCACGGTACGCAAGGTCGGTGCTGCCGCCGAGCCCGGCAAGAGCTTCGAACTGTGGCTGATCTCGGACAGGCTGCCGCGGCCGCGCTCGCTGGGCGTGATCGGCGGCGGCGACTTCACCGCGCGTGCGGTGCTGGCGTCCTACGATACCGACATCGTCAATGCGGCGACCTATGCGGTGACGGTCGAGCAGGCCGGCGGCTCGCCGGACGGCAACCCGCATTCGGCGCCGATCTTTACCGGCAAACTGGTCGAGGCCGTTCCGCCGGCCGCGCCGCCGCGTTCGCCGGCGCGCTGAGCCTTCCCGGCATTGCTGCCAAATACCCCCCCAAAAAGTGAAAACGCCCGTGGGGAGCGGGCGTTTTCGGTAGTCGACTTGGGGGTAGTATTTGGGGGTCTTCTACATACTCACATGGCGACTTTGGGGGCTGGTAAAGCGCCGCGTGAATTCACAAAATCATTAGCGCACCACCGAGGCGTTCGAGCTGGTGACTGTCACCGGCTTGCCGGCCTTGATCACGCGCGCGGTCTGCGTATAGCCGTCGTCCGAACTGGTGCGAGCCGAGATGCCGAAGCCCGCCACTGCGATACCTGCAACGAGCGCGACCACCACGATCTTGAGGTGGGTCGAACGATCAGCGCTGTAGATCGAATGGTTCATGGAAGCCTCCTGCCGCCTGCCACTTGCGGATTTGTCTCGCCCGTCCGCCGGCCGGTTCAACATCTCAGAGCAGGAAACGTGGGGATTCGCCTTTAGGTTCCTAAGAGGCGATCACAAGGCAGTGAAAAGACTTGATCGCCCGCGATTGGATTTCTCATTCGGCATCGCAGGATCTAAAATAATATAAT
>Ga0302324_100008156_pt1 | contig 22132 bp, 17 predicted proteins | sample Palsa_T0_1_FD_201949 | JGI IMG/M metagenome (GOLD analysis project Ga0302324, IMG submission 201949) | Peat permafrost microbial communities from Stordalen Mire near Abisko, Sweden - Palsa_T0_1 | ecosystem: Environmental > Terrestrial > Soil > Palsa > Peat permafrost | place: Sweden: Abisko...
ATCCAAATTAAGCTCCTGATTCCTGTCTTCGCTTGACCACTTTTGCTCTGAGGGTCTGTGTTAGGGTGTTCACGGACTTTTAAACAGAGGACATACGTGGCGATACTTCAAAAGTCTCCAACCGTTTACGACGACGGACCAGCGCGAACAGACTATCGGGCCCTCAGCATCGTTACGATGCTGTTTTTCATCTGGGGATTTTTGACATGTCTCAATGACATTCTCATTCCTCATCTGCAGTCCATCTTCTCCCTGACCTATTTCCAGAGCATGCTGATCCAGTTCGCATTCTTTGGCGCGTATGCGGTGTTCGCGTTACCAGCCGGCAAATTGGTTGAGATGATCGGCTACAAGCGAGCCATGGTGACTGGCTTGTTGATCGCCGCGGCGGGCGCCTTATTGTTCTTACCTGCCTCGTCGGTGCCGTCTTATCCGTTCTTTCTTGGCGCGCAGGTGATCCTGGCCGCGGGGATTACGGTGCTGCAGGTGTCGGCGAATCCTTATGTGTCGATCATCGGTCCGTCGCGGACAGCTTCCAGCCGCCTGAACTTGACGCAAGCGTTCAACTCACTGGGTACGACGGTCGCTCCCAAATTTGGCGGACTCTTCATCCTGACGGCAGCGACGTACACCGCAGCACAGATGGCGTTGCTTTCGCCCGCGACACTGCAAGCGTATCGCCAGCAGCAGGCATCCACCGTGCGGATTCCATATATAGGTATTGCGGTTGCGTTGATCGCTTTAGGCGTCGCGTTGGCGTTGTTGCGGCTGCCTCAGACGGCGAACACGCGCGAGTTCAGGGCAAGCGACATGAACGTGGACGAAGGACCGTTCTCGATTTTGAAGCATCCTCAGCTGGTGCTCGCGGCGATCGGTATTTTCACATATGTCGGCGCTGAAGTTTCCATCGGCAGCTTCCTGGTGAAGTATTTCCACGAGCCGTATATTGCCAATCTGTCGGAACAATCCGCCGCCGGATACGTCGCCTTTTATTGGGGAGGCGCGATGATCGGACGCTTCATCGGCTCCGCGATTCTGCAGAAGGTGCGGACCGGACTGGTACTGGGCATCGCTGCAGTGGTGGCGTGCCTGCTGGTGATTACATCGATCATGACGTTTGGGCATGTCGCGATGTGGGTGATGCTCGCGGTTGGATTGTTCAATTCGATTATGTTTCCCAGCATTTTTACGCTCGGCATTGAAGGGCTCGGACCATTGACGGGTCGCGGTTCGGGCCTTCTGGTTGCTGCAATCGTGGGCGGCGCGCTCATTCCTCTTGCGGAAGGCCGGCTGACGGACAACATTGGCATTCATCACGCGTTTGTTATTCCGGCGATTTGCTATGTCTACATCGCGATCTTCGGATTCACGCGGCTGCGGAGCGGAACTGTAGCGACTGCGCTTGAAGGTTCGAAGGGGTAGCCGCGTCAGCTAAAATAAATGCACGCGGAGAGGTGGCAGAGCCCGGTTGAATGCACCTGACTCGAAATCAGACGTACTCGCAAGGGTACCGGGGGTTCGAATCCCTCCCTCTCCGCCAGTTCAACCTCTTCTTCTTCGAGTGCGAACCTGCACGGTTGCGGCCGGCTAATTCATTTTCATACCTGGCATTGCGGAATGATCCATGTTGTCGTGGCCTTCATCGTCATCATTTGTGGACCAGATTTTCTTCGGGTCGGTTTCGTAGGGATAGACGTGCACCATCCAGCCGAAGACATGGGGAATAAATTTCCCGCCGGCGGCTTCGCAGGCCTGCCTGGTGTTGATGGAGCCGAGTAGCCCGAATTTCGCGTCGGGTCCGAAATAACCTGCGAGTTGACCCAGCGGTGCTCTGCAGAAATTGGTGTGCTGGTGCCAATGCGCGATGCTCAGCGGGATGCGATCGTTCAGCTCGGCTTCTGGCGCGTCGACTCGATCCGTGTACATCGCTCCTACCAGTCGATATCCGCCATCGGAAGTTTTCTTATAGAGCAGCGACGTCGGCTTTGACGGATCGAAATGCGTCTGTGCATCGCGAGCGTAGGCATAGCGGGTGAAGTGATATTGAGGTTGCGGCAGGTTGGGCAGGAAGATAACAAATCCGTCGGCGAGCGCTTTTCGGTAATCCTGATATGGCATCATCGCTGCTTTCGCGGCCTGGAGAACCGCGTCGGCCTTCTGCTGGTCGCCGGGTTGAAGGGGCCTCGGTAGTGTCATGGTCATGTGCCGCTGCATGCGCGTCATCTGATTGCTTTGCATGGACGCGGATGTTGCTGGCGCGGACATGGTCTGGCTCAGCGCGGCGGAAGTGCCCCAGCACAGAACTGACATGAGACTGCAAGCTTTCCTTAGTCCGAAGCTAAATTTGCGGTAAGAATTGGCTGCCGGTTGCAACATTGCGTGCTCCCTCTCAGGCTTCTTTCGCTGACATGCCATTGCAAGCGGCATGCTGGTTGGAACCCAATCCTGGATGAAAGGTTTCGGCTCTGTGACAGCCTTCCTAAGGGGATGCTGCGGGGACGTCTTTGAATGTCAGGGTCACGGTGTCAGCGGTGTTCTTGTTATGCGCTAATTTTGCTCCCGCGGTGACAAATGAGATGGGAAAGTTGATGCCCGCGTTCTCACTGACCTGAATCCCAAACTGGACGCTGACTGTTACTGCATTCAAGGGCAGGTTGAACGCGGTTTTTTGCGAAGAGGCTGCGGCCGCTGCGTCGCGGATGAGGGTGGCTAATTCGTTGACGAGATCTGGAGAGGCGCCGGCATGCGGGCTGGCTATGCCTTTCGGGGGGACGGAATAGGACAAGCTGAAGTCGCGGACGCTGTCCTTTTCGACTCCCGCTCCCAGCGTGAGAATGAAAAAACTGACGGAGGGACCGCCGCTCAGCGACGTTGACGTCTTGAAGTCGAAGGTTGCGGCTTGTAGCGGCGGGAGATGCTCGCCGTCAGCCGTGCCGTATTGCTGATAGCAGAGAAGCGCCTGCTGCACTGCATAGACGACTAGTTTGATGTCGGCGGCTTTTTTGGAAGCACCAGCAGGGGCCGAGTAGCCATCCGGGATTTTGAGCTCAGGGCATTTGAGGCCGGCCTCGGGAGCCGGCTTTTTGTCAGCCAGAGCGAAGTGCGACATCGTCAAAAGGCAGAGAACGGTGGCGGCGAATTTCATGGTGTAGCCTCCGGGAAGACATTAGTCGCTCCATGATGATGCAGACAACATTGAATTTTGTATCCCTGAAAGTTTCGAGGCGACTTCTGGCTGGCGCGGTGCGTCTTTGTATAGAAGCTTTTCAAATGGGGAGTTTGGGCATGTGGTTGGGTAAATTTTCATTAGCGGCGGCGGTTATTTTTGCCGCGTCGAGGGCCTCAGTCGCGCAACAGGAGAAGACGCCAGCAGCGGCTGCAGCGGCGCCCGCGTCGGCGGCGGCCGTGCCGGCGAAAGTTGGGAAGCCGGTCAGCTTTTCGATTGTCGTCCAGGATAAGCATCATCATCCCCAGACAAACGTGACGAAGGAAGAGCTGCAATTGCTGGAGGACAGCAAGCCGCAGGTGATTCAATCCCTTGTTGCCGATACCGAACGTCCGTTGCTGCTTGGGTTGTTGATCGATACCAGCAAGAGGCAGGAAGATGTTCTGGAAGCCGAGCGCAAGATGGACAAAGCGTTTCTCGAGAAAGAACTCGCGCGGCCCAAGGACCAGGCGTTTGTCATCCACTTCGACAAAGAGATTGAGCTGATGCAGGACCTGACGGGCGACAAAAAGCTGCTGGATAGCGCGATTGATGATCTGCGGACGGCAGTGGATGATGACGACGCGTGGTCGTCGCACTCGGGAGACGATGAGGATTCGGCGCGGCGGAAGCGGCGTGGAGCGACGCGGCTGTTTGATGCGGTGTATCTGGCGAGCGACGAGATTTTGCGCAAACCTGACGGGCACAAGGTGCTCATCGTGATTTCAGACGGCGTAGACCATGGCAGCAAGGAGAGTATGTCGGGCGCGGTGGAGTCGGCGCAGCGCACGGGGACGGTTGTGTATGCCGTTTATGTTCCGGGCGAGCAGGAGAAACAACAGCAGCCGCAGCAGCAAAACGGTGGACACCGAAATGGCGGAGGTGGCAGCGGCGGAGGCGGTTGGCCAGGGAGCGGCGGCGGGGGATGGCCGGGCAGCGGCGGTCAGACAGGTGGGGGCAACGGCGGCGGGGGCAACGGCGGCGGCGGAAACGGTGGTCAAAAGCGCCAGCCGCAGCAAGTCCATGAAGATGGACGCAAGGTTCTGGAAGCGCTGACGGCGAAGACCGGCGGCCGGATGATTGAGACGAAGAAAAAAGACGAGATCACCGGGGCGCTGGAGACGATCGCCGAAGATGTGCGCAGCAGCTACCTGGTGACTTACACGCCAGATCCGGATATGGGCACGGGATTTCATCGCATTGGAATGACCGTGTCGCGCCATGGCGACTGGACGGTACAGTCCACGGAGGGCTTGTACACGGCGCATTAGCCGACGTCGGTCCGATCGCGAGTAGCGGGACATTCGCAGGACGTTAACTTGCGTGGCGGGGTGAAAAAACGTAGAAAGCTTGTGCAGCGCTGGGTGCGGAGAGGCATCCTATGCCACGAATGAAATTGTTTGATGTTCTTTTTGGCCGGCCGCTGGCCACCTTGGATGAGCGCGCGGAAAAGATCGGCGTTTCGGCCGGCATCCCTATTTTTGGCCTGGATGCGCTGAGTTCCGCGGGATATGGGCCGGAAGCGGCGCTGACCATTTTGCTGCCGCTGGGTGCGGCTGGCGTGGTGCGGATGCTGCCGATTACGGGCGCGATCCTGGTGCTGATGGGGATTGTTTTCTTCAGCTACAAGCAGACGATTTCGACGTATCCGAATGGCGGCGGTTCGTATACGGTGGCGTCGGAAAATCTGGGTGCGCATACCGGCTTGCTGGCAGGCGCGGCGCTGATGATCGATTATGTACTGACGGTGGCGGTCGGAATTTCCGCGGGTGTGGGCGCGCTGGTGTCTGCTGTGCCGAATCTGCAGCCGCACACACTACTCATCTGCCTGGGAATTCTTTTCCTGTTGACGCTCATCAACCTGCGCGGCGCGCGGGAGACGGGTGTCGTTTTCATGGTGCCGACTTACTTTTTTGTCGGAAGCCTGCTGGTGATGATCTTCGTCGGAATTTTCAAGACGGTGGTGAGCGGCGGTCATCCAGTTGCGGTAAGCGCTCCCCCGGCAATGGCAGCGGCGACGGAAGCGCTGACGGTTTGGCTGCTGTTGAAGGCTTTCGCCAGTGGCTGCACGGCGATGACCGGCGTCGAGGCGGTGAGCAATGGAGTGCGTGCCTTCCGCGAGCCGAGGGCCAAAAATGCTGAGCGAACGCTGACCGTGATCATCGCGCTGCTGGCGATTCTGCTGGCGGGCGTCGCGTACCTGAGCTTTGCCTACAAAATTGGTGCGACCGACCCGACGTCGCCGCATTATCAGAGCGTGCTGTCGATGCTGATTGCGGCAGTGATGGGGCGCGGCGTCTTTTATTACGTCGCGATGGCGTCGATCCTGGTGGTGCTGTCGCTGTCGGCGAACACGGCCTATGCAGATTTCCCGCGGCTGTGTCATGCGATCTCGGTAGATCGCTATCTGCCATTTTCTTTTTCGCTGCGTGGCCGGCGGCTGGTCTACACATGGGGAATTTATACGCTGACCGGACTCGCCGCCGGACTGCTGATTATTTTCGGGGGCGTGACCGACCGATTGATTCCGCTGTATGCGATTGGGGCATTCACGGCGTTCACGTTGTCACAGGCTGGGATGGTGCAGCACTGGCGCAAGAATCGTGACCGCGGCTGGAAGCCGAAACTCTTCCTAAATGGCCTGGGTGCGGTGGCGACGGGCATTACGACCCTGGTCGTGCTGGTGGCTAAATTCACCAGCGGCGCCTGGGTGACGTTGCTGCTGGTGGGTGGAATTATTCTCGTCATGATCCTGGTGCACCGGCACTATGCCTACGTGCACACTGCGACGCGGGATTGCGCTCCGCTGGATTGCAAGAACATCGAGAAGCCGGCGGTGATTGTGCCGGTGGGCGGCTGGAGCACGATTACGGCGAACGCGATTGAGTTTGCGATGTCGATTTCTGACGAAGTTTATGCGCTGCATGTGAAGACGGAAGAGGGCGAGAGTTCGGCTGCGGAGGAGCAGTGGCGGCAATTTGTCACGGAGCCGGCCAAGGCTGCGGGCGGCAATCCTCCCCAGCTGATTACGCTGGAGTCGCCGTACCGCGTGGTCGTCAAGCCGGTTCTTGAGTACATTACTGAGTACCAGAGGAAGAATCCGCAGCGCCGGGTGGCGGTAGTGCTGCCGGAGCTGGTGGAGACACACTGGTTTTACTACGCGCTGCACAACCAGCGGGTGGCGGCGTTGAAGGCGCTGCTGTATTTGCGAGGGAATCACCACATTGCGGTGATCAATGTGCCCTGGTATCTGGAGGGGAAGCGGCATCGGCTGAATTCTGAGCCGCCGATTGAAAAATCAGATTCACATACGACAGTTGCGTCGGTTGTGAAGGATTAGGGCGACGGGCCTCAGGCGGCAAAGCATCTAATAAACGAAAGTTAAGAGGAGAGCACGATGAACGGCATCAAGTACAAGTTGCCCGCGGACCTGGCGAGCGCGGTGGAGAAGACGAAGTCGGATTGGCAGAGCGGCGGCAAGGTGGCACGGCTGTGGTCGCGGGACGCTACTCTCTGGACGAATGACGACGAAGGCAAGTGGCTGGGGTGGCTGGATATTGTTGAGCGGCAGCAGAAAGATATCGCCGACTTTACGGCACTTGCTGAGGAAATCGCGAAGGCCGGTTTCGAATATGCGGTGCTGCTTGGCATGGGCGGGAGCAGCCTTTGTCCTGAAGTGCAGGCCAAGACGTTTGGCGACCAAAAAGGTCATCCCGAGTTACATATTCTGGATTCGACCGATCCGGCGCAGGTCAAGGCAGTGGAAGACGCGGTAAAGCTGAAAAAAACCGTGTTCATTGTTTCCAGCAAGTCTGGCAGCACGCTGGAGCCGAACATTTTCAAGGATTATTTCTTTGGCCGGATGACGGAGGAAGTTGGCGACAAGGCCGGCGATCACTTCATTGCTGTCACGGACCCGGGTTCGAAGATGGAGCAGGTCGCGAAGGGTGACAAGTTCCGGCATATTTTTTACGGCGACCCGTCGATTGGCGGCCGGTATTCCGCACTGTCGAACTTCGGCATTGTTCCGGCAGCGGTGATGGGGCTGGATGTGGCGCGCTTTCTTGCGCTGGCGCAAGAAGCCGTAGTGGCGGCGAAAAACCCTGACATTGCTGCGAATTCCGGCGTGATGCTGGGGATCATCCTGGGGACGGCGGCGAATCTTGGGCGGGACAAGATCACGTTCTTCACATCGAAGTCGATTTTTGACGTCGGCGCGTGGTTGGAGCAGCTGATTGCGGAGTCAACGGGTAAGCAGGGGCGGGGGATTACCCCGGTGGATCTCGAAGAGATTGGGCCGCCAGAGGTTTATGGCAAGGACCGGGTGTTCGCGTATGTGAAGCTGGCGGGCGAGGACGATAGCGAGCTGGAGACGAAGATTGCGGCGCTCGAGGCTGCCGGGCAGCCGGTGGTGCGCTTCGTCATCGATGACGTCTACGAGATCGGGCAGCAGTTCTTTACCTGGGAGATTGCGACGGCTGTGGCGGGCTCAATTATTGGCATCAACGCGTTCAATCAGCCGGACGTTGAGGCGAGCAAGATTGAGACGCGCAAATTGACGAGCGAGTACGAGAAGACGGGCAAGCTTGTGGAGGGGCAGCCATTTTTCGTCGACGGCGACATCAAGCTGTTTGCGACTCCGGAATATGCGGCGACTCTGAAGGCCGCGGGTGGTGATGGCAGTCTCGAGAAAGTTTTGTCGGCGCATCTCAAGCAGCTGCACGCGGGGGATTATTTTGCGGCGCTGGCTTACGTCCAGCGGGACGACGCGCATAAGGAAGAGCTGCAGAAGATTCGCATGCATGTCCGCGATGAGGAGCATGTCGCGACTTGCCTGGGATTCGGGCCGCGGTTTCTGCACTCGACCGGGCAGGATTACAAAGGCGGTCCGAACACCGGCGTGTTTTTGCAGGTGACGGCCGACCATCCGAAGGACTTGGCGATACCCGGCGCGAAATACACGTTCGGCGTGGTGATTGCGGCCCAGGCGGCCGGCGACTTGGCGGTCCTGCAACTGCGCGGGCGGCGCGCTTTGCGGGTCCATGTAGGCAAGGATGTGAAGGCTGGTTTGCGCCGCATTTATGACGCAATCAGCTAGGCCCAGTTCAGGAAAGAAGTCGGTGCGGGTGAGTTCGCTCTGGTCAACATAGACCGCGGCGGCGCATCATATTAACGCGCAACTTTCTCTTTGTAACTGAGTCTATGAGTAAGGGGGAGTACCCCCCGGGGGAGAAGTTAATCCTTATGAATATGGCAAAGTCTTTTCTTTCAATAGCTATGGCTGGCGTTCTAGCGGCGGCAGCGGCGCCGGCGATGGCGCAGGCTTCGGCCTCTGCGCGGTCCGACGCGCAAATCCAGGCGGATGTGATGTCCAAGTTGAAGGCCGATCCGCAGCTGGACAGCGTGACCGTGGGCGCGGCGGTACAGAGCGGCGTGGTGACATTGACCGGGAATGTCGGCAACGAAGCGCAGCTGACGGAAGCCGAGAATGATATTTCCTCGATCGAGGGCATCACCAAGATCGTGGATAACATGCAGGTGAATCCGACGGTACCGACGGCGTCGGCTCCGGCTGGCGTGCAGAATGAAGCGGCGCAGACGGCAGCGAATGCGGCGCCTCCACCGGACCAGGGACAACAGAACGGGCAAGGTCCGCCGCAGGATCAAGGGCAAGCTCAGGGTCAGGATCAGGGGCAGTTTCCGCAGGGTCCGCCTCCGGCGCAGGGAACTTATCAGGGGCAGCCCCCTCCGCCTCCGCAGGATGGACAGAATGGCAATGGCTCGCAGGGTCAGTACGGCAACAACGGCCAGTATAGCGGCGGTCAGTATGGCGGCGGCCAGTATGGCAATGGACAAGGGCAGTATAGGCCGCGCATGGTGCGCTACGATCCCGGCAATCGTCAGGTAACTTTGCCCGCCGGAACTGTGATCACGGTCCGTACTCTGCAGCCCCTACAGGCCGGACAGGACAAGCCGGGCGAATTTTTCAAGGCGGTGGTCGGGCTAGATGTGATGGGCGATCGTGGCGTTGCGATTCCTCGTGGAACGGCCGTCACCGGGCAGGTGGTGGATTCGAAGAAGGGCGGAAGCTACAAGGGAGCAGCCATCCTGACGCTTCAGCTTTCGAATCTGACGCTAGGCAATCAGGCGTATAACGTTGCGTCCGATGTTTGGAACCAGACGGCGGCCGGCAAGGGTGGCCGCACTGCGGGGAACGCCGCTGGCGGAGCAATTTTCGGTGCTCTCGTCGGTGCAATTGCGGGCGGTGGTCCTGGTGCTGCAATTGGCGCTGCTGCAGGTGGTGTCACTGGAGCGGCAGGCACGGGGCTTTCCGGCAAGCCGCAGGCTTATGTACCTCAGGAAGGACTGGTTAGCTTCCGGTTGACGCAGCCGCTGACTTTCACGACGGTAACGCCGGAGCAGGCGCGTTTGCTGGCAGCAGCGGCGCCGCCGATGCCGCCGCAGCAGCCGATGCGCCGGCCGCCTCCGCCTCCGGGGTATTACTACGGCCCCTACGGTCCGTATCCGTATTAATTAATCCAACCGCAATGTATGAATCGCAAGTATCACAAGTATCAAAGGGGCAGGCCGAATGGTCTGCCCCTTTCTGTTTCTGAGCGCGGCGCTGCTTTATAATCTGAAGCAGCCCCGGCGCCATTTTCCTCACGTCCTCGTGGCGAATTCTGGCCAAATTTCCGGGCTCCGCGCGATGCGCGTTTGAAGGTCGTCACTCTCACATGATTCGTTTCCTGCAGCAAGACAGTCGCGTCACTAAGTTCATCTTCTGGGCCATCATTGTGGTCGTCGCAGCGTTCATGGTCATCACGCTGGTTCCCGGCATTTTTTCAGACGGCCCGAGCGACGCATCCGGCACCTATGCGGTCGTGAAAAACGGTGGATATTTTGGCCGCGTCCTCACCGTAAATGAGCAGATTTCCACGCAGCAGGTGCAGCGGCTGGCTAGCCGGATGCTGCAGCAGCAGAAGCTGCCGGACATGCTGATGCCGTATGTGATGAAGCGCGCGGCTGATTCGCTGGTGCAGGAACAGATGCTGGCTTACGAGGCAGATCGTCTCGGTCTGAAAGTTACCGATCAGGATTTGCGGACGGAGCTGCAGAAGGGCTCGTTCGGTGAATATCTGTTTCCCAGCGGGCAGTTCATCGGCGAGGACCGCTATGCGAATTTCGTGTCGATGCAGTTCAACATGACGGTGGCGGAGTTTGAAAAAACTCTGAAGCGTGAGATGTCGATCGGGCGGCTGCAGCAGTTTGTCACTTCAGGTGTCACCGTAAGCGACGCAGATGTGCGCAAGAGCTACATGCAGCAGGGCACGAAGGTGAAATTCGATTACGCGTTTTTGAGCGAGGACCAGGTCAAGCAACAGATCAATCCGACGGACGATCAGTTGCAGGCCTTTTTCAAATCGCATGCCAAGCAATATGCCAACGCAGTCGGAGAGACGCGGAAGCTGCAGTATGTCGCACTGGATCCTTCGCAGACGCCGGGCGGCGTGCCGAAGGTCACGGACGCCGATTTGCAGGCGTACTACCAGAAGCATCTCGACCAGTTCCAGGTGAAGGACCAGGTACGCGTGCGTCACATCCTCATCAAGGTGCCGCAGGGCGCGGACGCGGCGACGGATGCAGCGGCGAAGAAGAAGGCCGAAGACATTCGCAAACAGATTCTTGCGGGCGGGGATTTTGCCAAGCTGGCCAAGGAGAATTCTGACGACCCGGGCAGCAAGGAGCAGGGCGGCGAGTTGGGATTTGTGCAAAAGGGACAGACCGTTCCGGAGTTTGAGAAGGCGGCATTCGACGGCAACCCCGGGCAGACCTCTGAGATTGTGAAGACGCAGTTCGGATATCACATTCTGCAGACGGAAGAGAAACAGACGGCGCATACGACACCGTTGTCCGCGGTGAAGAGCCAGATCGAGCCGATTGTGCAGCGCGATCTGGAGATGCAGGCAGCGCAGAAGTACGCGCAGCAGATTGCGGATCAGGCGAAGAGCCAGGGCATTGAAAAGACGGCGGCGGCGCATAATCTGCAAGCGCAGACGACGGATTACCTGGCGCGCAACTCGACGGTCGGCGGAGTGCCGGATGGTGCGGCGATGTTGACTGGCGCATTCGCAGCCAAGCCCGGAAGCGCGCCGCAAGTGGCAAGCACGGGTGAAGGATTTGCGGTCTACACCGTGGTGGATGTGAAGCCTGCGCATGCTCCGGCGTTTGCGGAGTATAAGGCGCATGTTCTTGATGACTACCGTGCCGAGCAGACTCCGGGCCTGTTGCGGAACAAGACGCAGGAGCTGGTTGCGCGCGCGAAGGCTGACAACAATCTGGAACAGGCAGCGAAAGAGCTGGGCGCAACTTACAAGAGCAGCGACCTTGTCGGCGATGATGGCCAGGTGCCGGACATTGGATCAATCGCGGCCAGCGCGACGCAGATCTTTGCCCTGAACCAGGGCCAGATCGGCGGACCATTTGATGGCGGCCGCGTGGGCTATGTCGTCAAGCTGGACGAGAAGCAGCAGCCAAGTCCGGCCGACGTTGCTGCGCACTTTGACGCGAGCAAAGATAAATTGCTGAATGACAAGCGCGAGCGGTTGTTTGCCGTATTCGTGAGCACACTGCAGGAGCGCTACAAGAACGAAAAGCGCATCCTATACACAAAGCAGGACGCTCCTCAGTTGCCGCTCGGGCAAGGTTAGCCCAGGCGACAGGGGATTCTTCCAGCAGAGGCGGAGCTTTGAAAAGTAGCTCCGCCTTTCGCGTTTCATTCTTTCTGCACTGAGGTTTGCCATGGCGTTAGAGCGGTCTTCCGGAATTGTCCTTCATCCCACTTCGCTGGCGTCGCGGGGAGGCATCGGCGATTTTGGACCGAGGGCGTATGAGTTTGTAAATTTTCTGCACGCGGCCAAGCAGAGGGTGTGGCAGGTGCTGCCGCTGAATCCGACGGGCTGGGGAGATTCGCCGTACGCCGGAGTTTCTGCGTTTGCGGGAAATCCGCTGCTGATCAGTTTAGAAAAGCTGGCTGAAGATGGCCTGCTATCGCAAGACCGCTTGAAATATTTGGCAGAGCCAGGGCCGCGGGTGGAGTTTGCCGCTGTCGCGGCGGCCAAGGTGCCGCTGGTAGAAGAAGCGGCGCGAACATTTCTGAGCAGAGGAGCTGGATCCGGCGAGCAGTGGCAGCGATTTGAGCGCTTCTGCGAGTCGCAGAAAAGCTGGTTGAACGATTACTGTTACTCGGTGGTATTACGGCGGCGACTGAATGGTGCGGCGTGGCCGGCGTGGCCGGAGGAGTTTCGCAGACGCAATCCGGAAGCACTGGCAAAGCTCGCGCAGGACGATGGTGAGTTGCTTTCCGTAGAGCAGGCGGTGCAGTTCCTCTTCGATGAGCAGTGGCGGCAACTGCGCGGTTATTGTGCGGAGCGCGGCATTCGCATCCTGGGCGACGTCGCGATTTTTGTGAACTACGACAGCGTGGACGTGTGGACGAACCAGGAGATCTTCGATCTGGACGAACATTTGCAGCCGCATTTTGTGTCGGGCGTTCCGCCGGACTATTTCAGCGCGACGGGTCAGCGTTGGGGCAATCCGCTGTATCGCTGGGATGTGCTGGAGCAGCGAGGCTTTGATTGGTGGATCGCTCGAATTCGGCGTGCCACAGAGTTATATGACTTTGTCCGGCTGGACCACTTCCGCGGCTTCGAGGCGTATTGGAGAATTCCCGCATCGGCTGAGACGGCGATTGATGGCGAGTGGATCAAGGCCCCGGGCGTGAAGCTGTTTGAGGCGTTGCGAAACGCGCTGGGTGACGTGCCATTCATCGCCGAGGACCTGGGATTGATCACGCAAGAAGTGACTGACCTGCGTGACCAGTTTGGCATGCCGGGAATGCGGGTGCTGCAGTTTGGATTCAGTGATCGTGGCGCGCACATGCATCTTCCTCACCAGTACATTCACAACAGCGTGGCTTACACGGGCACGCATGACAATGATTCGACGCTGGGATGGTGGCACAACGGGGCGACGCCGAATGAGAAGAAGGCGGCGGAAGCCTATCTGCATGCCGCGAACCAGGAAATTGTTTGGGCGATGATTTGCGCGGCCGAGACTTCCGTCTCAGATTTGTGTATTTTGCCGATGCAGGATGTGCTGCAACTGGGTAGCGAAAGCCGCATGAACACGCCTTCGTCACAGCTTGGCAACTGGTACTGGCGGATGGCACCAGATGCGCTGCGGCCGGAGCTAGCAGAAAAATTAGCCGCCCTGATGGACGTCACGGACCGGATTGCGGCTGAACCGCCGGCATCGCACGGCTGACATTTGCCAGCAATTTCGCTGTGGTTGGACGGCAGCGCCCGGGCGTGAAAAAATCGTTGCAGGAGAAATAGAAAAAGATGCCAGTTTCTGGTGAGTCGATTCGACTGATGAATTACGTTGACGATATTTCGACAACGCTACGCCGCATTCGCGCCCTGATGCCCGCACTGACGACGGAAGAGAAGCAGCGGCTGGCGGATTACATGCGCGCTTCCGACCCGGGCTTCGACGAAATCGTGAAGTCACTCGAAGTGAAGTAAGGCCTAGGCGCGCCAATTTTGCTCGCTGACAACTTTACCGTCGCTGTGATCGGGGCCGGGCCGCAAGGAGCGGAGCTGGTGCTGCTTGCAGTGAAGGCAGGATTTCGGACGGTAGTCGAGGACGTGCTTCCTTCCAAGCTGCGGAGTTTGAATGAGCGACTGCGGCAGGAAATGCAAAGCGTCGCCGAGGGGCGGATCGTTTTTGCCACTTCGATCGAAGAGGCCGTTCGCGAAGCTGACTTCGCGATGGACTCGGTTCCTGATGAGCTGGAGTCAAAGCTCGAAATGTTCAGCCTGCTGGATCGCATGGCGCCGCCGAAGACGATTTTTTGCTCACCGCTGGAGGTGGTGAGTTTGAGCGATCTGGCCTCCTGCACCTATCGTGGCGACCGGTGCGTGGGCGTTCAAGCCGAGTCTGGAATTTCGTTTGTCGACGACGACTCGATCCGGCTGATCCGCGGCAAACTTAGCTCCGACGAGACGATCGAAACAGCGGCGGCAGTCTGGCTCAGGATGGGCAAACGAATTGAAGTGGTGACCGAGGCAGCTGTTCCCGGATTTGGCGGGTAGTGCGGCTCACATCGTCGATCAGCCCGCGTCCAATATCTGCGGAACGCTGTCCGGGAACTATCGGCGACTTTCGCGCGTATTTACTTTCGACTGGAAAAGCACAGGTCTGACTGCATGCAGGCATTTCGCGATACATTCGGGCAGGTGTTCCTCGCCATCTGGGCGCACAAACTGCGTTCCTTCCTGACGATGTTTGGTATTGCGTGGGGAGTTGGATCGCTGTTGCTTCTCGTCGGGCTGGGCGAAGGGTTTCGCAGCGGCCAGCACAAACAACTGGCTGAAGTCGGTAACAACGTCATCATGATGTGGGCGGGGCAGATTCCTGCAGTCGGTGGCCAGCGCACCGGGATGCGGCCGTACAAACTGACTTACGCGGACGCGCAGGCGATTCGAGCGCAGGCGCATTACGTCCGAGGTGTGACGGCGTTTTTGCGCCGCAGTGATATCAAGCAGGTGAGTGATTACGAATCGGCCGGCGGCCAGGTGATGGGTGTCGAGCCTAACTACGCGCAGGTGCGATTCCTGCCGATGTCGGCCGGGCGCTGGTTGAATCCGCAGGATCTTGCTGACCATCGCATGGTTGCAGTGATCGGAGACAAGAGCGCGAGCCTGCTTTTTCCAGGACATCGCGCTGTGGGGAGCTACCTGCTGCTGAATGGCTATCGGTTTCAAATCGTTGGACAGGCAGCAAAGTTTGGGCACGGCAATGAGGACAATACGAATCAGCAGGTCTATATTCCGCTGACGACGATGATGGAATTGTTCGCGATGACGGGGCAAAACATTCCTGCCGATGCGCTGACTTCCATTCAGTATCAGCCTTTGCTGACCGGGGACAATTTGAAGGCGAAGGACGAAGTGCATCGCATTGTTGCGGAGCGGCATGGGTTTGATCCGTCGTTTCCGGATGCGTTCGAAGAGTGGGACACGATTAAGTCCGAAGAAATGGTCGGCAAAATCTTTACCGGCATGGACGTTTTTCTGGGCGGGGTCGGAGTCGTGACGCTGGCGTTAGGCGCCGTCGGGATCATCAACATCATGCTGGTTTCGGTATCAGAGAGGACGCGAGAGATTGGCTTGCGAAAAGCATTGGGCGCGACCAAGCGCAGCATCTTGTCGCAATTCTTCTGGGAAGGGCTGGTGCTGACTGGATTAAGTGGACTCATCGGGGTGCTGGGAGCGGCTTCGTTTATGGGTGGATTGAATGCGATCCTCTCCGGCGCGGGGATTGAGGGATTTGATCCGCCGCGGCTGGTGCCATGGTCCGCTGCGGCAGCCATCGGGGCATTGACTATCTGCGGCGTGATTGCAGGTATCTATCCCGCGAGCAAAGCGGCGGCGCTCGAGCCGGTGGAAGCGTTGCGGAGGGAATAGAGATGCTACGCGATATCTTCAGCCAGGCTTACTCCGCAATGCGGCACAACGGGCGTCGCACCGCGATCACGATTCTCGGCATGGCATGGGGGATTGCGACGGTCGTACTGTTGCTGGCGTATGGCGCAGGTTTTGAGCGCGCATTCGAGAATATTTTCGCGCAGTGGGGCACGAATCTTATCGGTGTCTTTCCTGGACGCACGAGCGAGCAGGCAGGCGGCTCCAAGGCTGGTGTGCAGGTTCGGCTGGAAAGAGATGACGTTCAGCGAATCGAAGCGAATGTGCCTGGCGTTATCACGGCTGTTCCGTATTACGAGAAAGATGATGTTTCGGTATCGAATGAAGCGCACAATTTTTCCTGGGAAGTCGATGGTGTGACTCCGCAGTTCAACAGCGTGGTCCGCCATGACATGGATTACGGCCGGTGGTTGAACGAAGGAGATATAGAGCAGCGCGCTCATGTCGTCGTCATCGGTCCGGAGGCGAAGACGAAATTATTTTCCGGGCTGTATCCCATCGGGCAGACGATTCGACTGAACGGAATTGCGTTTGAAGTCATCGGCGTGTTGCAGGCTCACATGCAGGAAGAGGGCAACAACATCAATCGCACGCTTTATATTCCGCTGAGCACGATGGGTGATTTGAAAGATCCGAAATATCTCGATGGGATTTGGTTCAACTACCAGGGCGACTATCGACAGGTGGAGCAGGCATTGCGCGCGACTCTTGGGGAAGCGCATTCCTTCCGACCGACGGACCGTAACGCCATCTATGTGGCGAACTTGATGCAACAGTTGTCGCAGTTCCGAATTCTGTCGATTGCGTTGCAGGTGCTGCTGGCATTTATTGGAGCGCTGACACTTGGTATCGCGGGCATCGGGCTGATGAACATCATGCTGGTGAGCGTGCAGCAGCGGACGAAGGAAATCGGCATTGAGAAGGCACTCGGTGCGAGGAAAAGACACATCCTGTTGCAATTTATGGCTGAGGCGATGGTCATTACAGGCGTTGGCGGCACGGCTGGAATTCTGCTCGCATATTTAATTTCGATCTGTGTCGGGCGGATCACGTTCTATAGCGCGATCGCGGCGAACGCTACGGATGCGGATATTCAACTATTGATATCGCCCGCGACTGTACTGGTGTCGACTCTCATCCTTATCGTGGTTGGAGTGATCAGTGGAATGATTCCCGCGATCCGCGCATCGAACCTGGACCCGATCGAAGCGCTGCGCTACGAATAAATCGACTTAGTCCTGACGGGAAGGTGGCCGATACGGCGTCTGCAGATATTTGCGGGCTTCAGATAGCGCGCCCTGCGTGTTGTCATTCGTCTGCAGGGCCTGACGGTATTCGTTTACGGCGCGGTCACGCTGGCCGGTGGCATCGAATATTTTCCCAAGCTGAATGTGGCTCCATACCTCGGTCCACTTGGGCTCGTCGTCGCCCCGCAATGCGTCGCGATAAGCGTTCGCCGACGACTGATAGTTGCGCTGCATGAAGAAAACTTCCGCGATGCGATAGCTGGCGAGCGAGCTGCTGGAATTCACATCCAGCGCCTTCTGATATTCAGTGAGCGCGCCGGTGAAATCACCCTGTCCGACCAATTGCTGGCCACGCAAAATCGCGACGCGGATGCGCATCTCGGGAGAATTTTTCAGCACCCAGTTTTCCGGATCGATCAGGATGCGGCGAGGGCGGCCGAATGTTTCTTCCTGATAGGGGGAGGATGTGCCGACGACTTCGATGCGCTTGTCTTCGGTGCGGCCATCAGTTTCGATGCGTAACTGCACCGGCATGCGGAAGAGATCGAGGTCCTGGGTGACTTCGCCGACAGTACGGAAGCCCTTGTTGTTGCCGAGCCGGTAGACGGTGTATTTCACGGTAAATTCCGGGGCGCCGGTGCTGTCCAACCACTGGGCGAAGAACGGTTCCAAGTTGATTTTTGACACTGCCTCGGCGGTCTTCTGGAACTCCGAGGTCTTGACCGGCTTCTCGGAATATTCCTTCAGAAATTTTCTAAGTGTCTCCTTGAAGATCTCGTCGCCCAGCTCCCAACGGAGCATGTGGAAGACCATCGCACCCTTGTCGAGCGTTAGGGATTGGAAGGCAGGGGAGAAGGGGTCCAGGCGCCCGGCACTGGAGAGGGGAATCGTGTCATAGGCGAGCGCGCCAGCGGAGATGTCTTTGATGACGTCGCTCAAGCCGGACTTGCCGGCGACGTGCTCGATGTACATCGCCTCGGAGTAGCGGGCCATGCCGTTCGGTATCCAGGCGTCGTTCAGGGTTGCGGCGCTGACGTCGCTACCCCACCACTGATGGGACATGGTGTTGGCGAGCAGGCGGTAATTGTTCTTTTCGCCGATGCGCGATCCGGCGATGGCGGCGACTTCCGGGCCCCAAGTTGCGGGAACAGTGTCGTCGGGCAGCTCGACCACGTTGAGTTCAGCGGTCGGGGCTGGGCCGTAGATGTCGGAGAAGAAATCGAATTCTTTTGCCGCAGTGTCGGCGTACTCCTGAGCGAGTTCGTGATGAGCCGCGGTGACATAGACGCGCACATTGTTTGATCCCGAGATGGGAGGCAGAAATTTGCCGGCCACGATGGTGCCGGGGAATCCGGGCTTGTCCCAGACGAAGTTGTATTCAACTTTGTCGCCGCCGACTTCGACGGCCTTGCCTTTGCGGCCGCTGCCGACGACGGTGTATTCCTTCGGCACGCGAATGGTGATGGCGGCGGCGAAGCGGCTGGTGGAGTAGCCCACCATCGGGAACCAGCGGCCGGAGTAGAGCAGATAACTGATCGGGTCGCCGATATGCGCGAGGCTGAGGCCGTCCACGGGAGAATCCTCAGCACTGTTGAGGATGCCGTCATATTTGAAGGTGAAGGTGTTCGGCGTTCCGGCGAGCCACGTGTAGGGAAGCGAGATGCGGAGGGTTGAGTCCTGCGTGCTGCGTTCGGCGGTGAGCTTGTTGCCCTTCGCGTCAACGATGGAAGTTGGGCGGAGATCGTTGTGCAGCTCGAGGACGACGATGTTCTGGTCGACGAGGGCCTGGCAGTTGAGTTGCGCCTGCGCGGTGATTTTGTGACCGACGGGATCAAGCTCCGCGGCGATGGCGTAGGAGAGGACCTGGAGTTGCGGCTTGGGCGGGGTTGCTGCGTGGGCCGTGATGGCGATAAAAAACGCGAACACGGCCAACAGCTTGGGCAAGGCGCAGGTGGGAAGGCGTCGCGTCATGGTCAGGACTTCAGTAGTGCTATGGCGGCTTGCGCTGCTCTTGCCATGGCGGTGGTGCTTGCACCATTGTTAGCTGCCCGCGTCGCGTTTGGCAATTTTACTTGCGGTAGAGTCAAAGCTGCATTCACTTGCGCCAAATCTGATTGCATCTGAGCGCGGGCCGGGGTGTCTGCGAGCAGCGGACGTAGTTTGGTCACGATATTCCCTGCAGTGAAGTCGTTTTGTAGTAGCTCCGGCACAATTTCGCGGCCGACGATTAAGTTGGGCATGCCTGCGAATTTGACGGAGACGAAGCGGCGCGCGAGTCCGTACGAGAGCGGAGACATTCTGTAGACGATCAGGAAGGGATTGGCCATGAGTGCGGCTTGGACGGTGGCGGTGCCGCTGGCGACGACGCTGGCTCGCGACAGGTACAAGGCGGCGCGGGCATCCCGGACAATCTTTGCCTGGACGTGTGAGACAGCTCGTTGCATTTCGGAGGCGATGGAGCGCTCGTCGAGTGTTGATGCGATGGGAACGAGATATTCGTAGTCTGGGCCCAGCAGGTTGGCTGCGGCCAACATTGTTGGGTAGTGCAAATGAAATTCCTTCGCGCGGCTGCCAGGGAGAAGTGCGATCCATGGCTTGGCTGCGTCGAGGCCGTAATCGCCGGCGTATTGTGCGCGTGAGATGTTTGGCAGCGGAAGGTCGGCTAATGGGTGACCGATGAATGTCGCGTCGACGTTGCGCTCGCGGTAGAAGGTTTCTTCGAAGGGAAAGATGACGAGCATCTTCGTGACCCAGCGTCGTACCCAGCGCAGGCGGCGCTTCTTCCACGCCCACAGTTGCGGGCTGACCAGCCAGAGAACCGGAATGCCGAGGGCGTGGCAGTTTTTTGCCAGGCGGAAATTTACGTCGGGGAAATCGATCAGGATGGCGAGCTGCGGTTTGCGCTTTCTGAGGCTGGCTTTCAGCTTTTGGAATTGGGAATAAATATAGGGGGCATGGCGGATGACTTCGGTGAGGCCCATGTGGGCAACGTCTTCGGCGCGGACGATGCGCTCGACTCCGGCGTTGGCCATTTCCTGGCCGCCGAGTCCGAAGAAGGCTGTGTCGGGGAGGTGCTTGAGAATTTCGGAGATGAATTCTGCGCCGTAGTAATCGCCCGAGGCTTCGCCTGCCGAGATGAAGATCGAAGCCATGGAGATAGCTTAGTCGGTGCCGAGCGCGAGTTCGGGTTCGAGGCCCGAGGCGGCGTCGCCGAGTTCCTGGTCCTTGTATTGGAGCTGGTAGAGCTTCCAATAGAGGCCACGCTGCAGGAGCAGCTGTTGGTGCGTGCCCATCTCGCGGAGCTGGCCTTTGTGCATGACCAGGATGGCGTCGGCGCGCTGCACGGTTGAGAGGCGATGTGCGATGAGCACGGAGGTGCGACCGACGACCATTTTCTCCAGCGCGCCGCGGACGCGAATTTCTGTGTCGGTGTCGACTGAGGAAGTCGCCTCGTCGAGGATCAGAATCCGGGGATTGTGAGCGAGGGCGCGGGCGAAGTTGATGAGCTGTTTCTGTCCGGTGGAGAAGGTGCTGCCGCGCTCGCTGACCGGTGAGTTATAGCCCTCGGGCAGACTGGCGACGAAGTCGGTGATGTTGACTTCGTCGGCGGCGCGGGCGATTTGTTCGTCTGTGATCCACTTGGTGCCCATGCGGATGTTGTCGGCCAGTGTCCCGGTGAAGAGAAATGGGTCCTGCAGGACGACACCGAAGCGGCGGCGGAGCGAGAGCAATTCCCGTTCGCGGACATCGACGCCGTCGATCAGGACGCTGCCGTGCTGGACGTCGTAGAAGCGCATCATCAGTCCGGTGATGGTGGTCTTGCCGGCGCCGGTGTGGCCTACGATGGCGACGGTTTCGTCCGGCTTTACTTTGAACGAAACGCCGCGTAACACCCACTCGATTTCTTTTCCGGCGGCCGTTTCGGTGGGCGGAATTTTGCTCTGCGCGATCGCGGCTAGCGTGGCTTCATCGAGGCGATCGTAGGTGAACCAGACGTCGCGGAATTCGATGCTGCCGGAGTCGTCGCCCTGAACCGTGTGTGCGGGGGAGAAAATTTCTACCGGCGTATCGAGCAGCTTGAAGATGCGTTCGCTGGCCGCCATGGCAGCTTGCAGGATGTTGTATTTCTCGCTGAGGTCCTGGATGGGGCGGAAGAAGCGCAAAGCGTACTGGATAAAAGCGGCGAGCACGCCGATGGTGACGAGATTATGCATGACGCCCTGGCCGCCGAGCCAGATAATGAGCGCGATGGCGAGCCAGCTGATGATGTCTACCGCCGGGTAGTAGAGGGCGTAGGCAAGAATGGCGTCTTTGAAGGCTTCCATGTGAACGCGGTTGACTGATTCAAAGTCGGAATACGCGCGCTTCTCGCGATTGAAGATTTGCACGACGGGCATGCCGCTGACGTGCTCCTGCGTAAAAGCGTTGATGCGTGCGATGGCGGTGCGGATGCGGCGATAGCTCTCGCGGATGTGGATGCGGAAGATGTGGGTGACGACGCCAATCAGCGGCAGGACAGCGAAGGCAATGAGTGCGAGCCACCACTTCATCCACAACATGATGCCGACGATGCCGATGAGGACGAAGACATCCTCAAAGATGGACAGCACACCGGCGGAGAACATTTCGTTGAGGGCATCGACGTCTGAGGTGACGCGCGTGACAAGGCGGCCTACGGGATTGCGGTCGTAAAAACCGATGTGCATGCGCTGCAGGTGGCGGAAGATCTGGCTGCGCATGTCGAACATGATTTTCTGGCCGGTCCACTGCATGAGGTAGGTTTGGAGGAACTCGAGGGCGAGAGCGGAGATGAGGATCGCGAGATAGATTGCGGCCATCTGCGCGATGCCGATGAGAGGGCTCGGGTTCAGGTATTTGATCCAGAAGGCTGGATGGGCTGGCGGGTGGCCGGTCATGTAGGTGTCGACAGCGACCATGGTGAAGTACGGCGGCAGAACGTCGAAGGCTGCCTTGATCAGGATGGCGACGAGGGAAACTGCGCTCTGCCATTTATAGGGGCGCAGGTAGGTGAGCAGGCGGCGCATGAGGCGGCCGTCGTAGGCTTTGCCGAGAACTTCTTCTTCCTGATGAGTTTGTTCTGCCATGAGCGGCGTGCGTCACTTTCGATTGTA